>JACCDY010139073.1_pt1 | contig 28216 bp, 31 predicted proteins | sample 7446391 | NCBI WGS metagenome assembly JACCDY01 (sample SAMN15323451, study PRJNA562643) | freshwater metagenome | isolation source: river surface water | place: USA:Blue River Watershed | collected 2017-08-18 | reverse complement strand
TCTTATGCGTCTGCTGCTTTGCATGTCGCCTATGGCCAGGACGGTGTGTGGGTGGGGGCCGCTGTGTCAGGCTTGGTCGATGCACATGCCATCGTGCCGACCTTGGCTTCCTTGCTCACACAGGGGCAGTTGCAACCGCGCGAGGCGTTGATGCCTTTGTTGATTGCCTTCAGTGCCAATACCCTGACCAAGAGCGTGTTGGCGTTTCAGTCGGGTGGGTGGGTCTACGCACGCAAAGTGGCCTTGGGTGTGTGGATCACGACGGCGGCCGTTTGGTTGGGCTACGCGACGATGGGCTTCGAGATGCCTTTCTTCCTGCAAGCATCAGAGCAATAGCGCACATGTTCCCAGTTCTTGGCCCACGATTTACGCCACGTCATGTCACGCCCGCAAGCTTGACAAGGCTTGCTGGGCAGGCTTTGTTTGTTTCCCTTGAATGCACGTGGGGTGCTCATGATTGGAGTTGTTCCAAGGTGACGTAATCGAGTGTTCGGAGATGGGTGCTCTCGAGCACCACGGGCGGAGCAACGCCTGCTTCATAGGCTTGTTTCCAGCGCAAGGCGCACAAACACCAGCGATCCCCAGCCTTCAACCCTCTGAACCGATATTCGGGTCGCGGCGTGACCAGGTCGTTGCCTTGTTGCAGCGAGTAATCCAAAAAAGCTTGTGTGACTTTGGCGCAAACGACATGGCTGCCTTCGTCGTGTTCGTTGGTGTTGCAGCACCCATCTCGGAAATAACCGGTCAGCGGATCGTAAGAGCAGGGCACCAGCGGTGTTCCGAGAACGTTCAGGGGGTTTCCATTCATGGCTTCACCTTTTGGGCGACGAATTGCAACAGGCCATCCGAGGCTTCTTCAATCAGGTCCAGCACCTGCTCAAAGCCTTGTTCTCCGCCGTAATAGGGGTCGGGGATGACTGAGGCTTGTGTGGTGTGTAAGAACTCCGCGAAGCCCCGCACTTTGTGTTGATGCTCAGCAGGGCAGCGCTCTTCAAGCAAAGCGCGGTTGTCCCAGTCCATGGTGAGGAGCAAGTCAAACTCTTCGAAATCGCGGTCGCGAACCGCACGGGCGCGCAGGTCAGAAAGGTCATAGCCGCGTCTCAACGCATGGGCTTGGCTGCGTGCGTCTGGGGGCGACTGAGGGTGGTAGTTGTGCGTCCCCGCAGAATCGATCTGAACTTTGTGCAAGAGACCGCGATCAATTAATTTCTTTCTGAATACCCCCTCTGCGGTGGGGCTGCGGCAGATGTTGCCCATGCAGACAAAGAGAATTTTCAAGTCGGCATGGCTCATGGTTGCCCCTCGTGCAAATCAATACCTTCGTGTTGCGCAATTTTTTCTAGTGCGTTCTCAAACAAGGTTCTGGCGGAACCCGAGATGGACCGTAAGTAAGCATGCAGGTGGGCGTCATCGGCGTTTTTGTTCAAACACTCCTGGCTGTATTCCTCAAAACTGGCCAGCTGTGAAATCAGTTCTGCCACGTGACGGGGGCACTCGCACAGCACATGGGTTGAGATGCCGGCGACGCGCGCCAAGGTTTGATCCGAGTATTTGCGGCTGGCAATGACGCTGCCGGAGGTGCCAAATTCCTGCGCGCGCGCGGTGTCCACGAACAAAACGGACTGAATGAGCTCGGCCAATTCGCTGTCTGAGATGGGCTCGCGTCGCACGATCAGGCCAGAGAACTTCATGGCCTGCACCACGGCTTCTGGGGCGAAGTTGTAGATGACGATGGTTTGTGCAAACCCATGTTTCTGGATCAGCGCTTGGATGGTGGTGTGTACCGCGGTTTGCAAGGTGTTCACTTTGATCAACAGCACCTGCGATGGCTCACGCAATGTCGCCGCGGTCGCGGCGGCCAGATCCACCAGCACGTGGGTGACTTTGATCCTGTTTTGTTTCAATCCCAAAGCAAACTTCTTGGACTCGATGCGGTTGGCCAAGCCCAAACCCACCACGCTCAGCGTGAGCGGTTCGCCATCGCGTTGGATGGGGTGCGGCACCGTGTGCTGCACATTGCACATGCCACGCAGCTGCGCCAGGTCGAGATGGGCGATCGTGCTGATGGCATGCCCCTCGCTGGAGAGTTGTTTGAGCAAAATGGCTTTGGAGACATCGTGCTCTTCGAACAAACGTTGCTTGCCCTCCGTCTTGACCGGGCTGAAAGCGCCGTAGCGTGCCTCCCAGATCCGCAGGGTGGACACAGGAATACCGGTGGTTTTGGAGACCGCGCCAATTCGATACAGGGGCTGGTTGGTCGTGACGGGTGACATAGAAAATGTCCAAATGAGTAGCTGTTGAGTAGATAGTATGTCGAAATATTGGTTTTATTCCAAAAAATATTCATTTGCGTAGATAAATATTTGAAAATCCTACTCAACAGGAGATTGCGCCATGATTTCAAACAAAACCATCCACGCCATTGAGTTGTGCGTGTTGCTAGCAGGTCAAAGAAGCGAGGGCTATCTGACCACCGGCGATTTGTCGCCCCGACTGAGTCTGTCCATCTCTTACTTGGAAAACATCCTCAAGCCCCTCAAGGACAAGGGCATTGTGTTGTCCATGAAGGGCCCCGGCGGTGGATACATGATTCGAGGCGATGTGTCGCTGATTTCTATTTGGGATGTGGCCTGTGTGTTCGAGAAAACCTTGCAAGATGCAGACGACACCGCTCAGTTGCCAGCCTCCTATGAGCTGGCGCTAGAGCAAGTGGTGATCCAAACCTTGAAGGGGTTCACGCTGTCCGACTTTGCCGATTTTTCGGCCGCAGAAGTGAAGTCGTATGCCGACGCAGTGGGACGCTTCAAGTTCAAGCCCTTGCCCATGCCGTTTGTGCCCAAAGCGCCCAACTCAGTGTTTCAGTTGGGCATGTCGTTTTGACGCAGCCATGTCCGTCAAATTTTCACAGCGGCGTGCCTTGCTGACTGCTGGCGACATTTCCGCAGTGATTCAAATGGCTTGGGAGGACAGAACCGCCTTCGAAACCATTCAGGAACGTGTGGGTCTGTCGGAATCGGATGTCATTCGACTCATGCGTCATGAGCTCAACCCCAGTTCATTCCGGCTCTGGCGCATGCGGATGAAGGGGCGTGTCACCAAGCATCGTGCCTTGAGAAGTCCTCAGATGAAGTTTGATGACCGTTCGATCGCAGACCATCGACGTCCTAATGTCTGATTCACGATGCATGTTTCTCCCGCCATCCCTCGCCAACTTGGCGCTGCAAGTGATTGGCGAGCGCTTGCGTGCCATCACGGGTTCGCAGTCGAATTTAGATGACTTCACCTCGCCACAAGGCGACCGCGGCTTGTTTGGACCCGACTCTGTGACGTGGCAGGTACATGCCAATTTCACCGCCATGATGGTGGGTGGTGTGTCGTCCTTGATCGTGCAGTCTTTGCATCCACGCGCGCTGTCGGCGGTCTGGGACCATTCCGATTTTCGAAACAAGCTCAAAGACAGGTTGGGGCGGACGGCCTATTTTGTGGCGGCCACCACGTATGGCAGCGAGGCCATGGCGATGAACGCCATCCGTCGTGTCAACACCATTCATGCGCATATCCGCGGCACAGACCTCAAAGGCGTGCCTTATGTCGCCAATGAGCCCGCTTTGATTCGTTGGGTTCATCTCGCGGAGGTGAGTGCATTTCTTCGCGCTTACCAACACTTGGCCAAGACGCCTTTGTCTGATGACCAATGCGACCAGTACATCCATGAAATGACGCAAGTCGGGCACTTGCTCGGGGCCGCTGATTTGCCCTTGACTTGGGCATCCACGCAAGCGGCTTTGACAGCGCATCAGAGCGAGTTGTGTTTTGACGAACGCGCGCGCGAGATACTGAAGGTGGTAGAAAACTACCCCACCGATTGGCGAGACAAACCCTTCATGCAGCTCGCATTGAAGGCTGCGTTTGATGTGATGCCGGACGACATGCTTCAGCTGATCGAGAGGCAACCTGCGTGTGCGTTACAAACGCAGGCGACGAAGATGGCGCTGCAAATTGCTTCTGAACCGATTCAGTGGATGTTGGATCAGCAAGGTGTCTGCGCCGTCGCACGCCGACGTGTGCAGGGGCGTGCCGCATATGCTTGAGGTGGCTGTGGCTACAGCTTGTGACGCCTTGGCGCAAAAGGTGTCTGGCGCGTTGCCTCGTTTGGAGTCAGGTCTTTCCAGGTACGCGTCGCTGTCGCATCTGCTCACAGCAAGAGGTGACAAGCGCTTTGACTTGATCGTGCTGCACCACCCGCATGATGGTTTCCATGAGGGGGTGTACACCCGGTTGGATCGGTATTTGCCCCAGGCCACTCCGGCCATTGCCATCGTTCCTGAGCAGCATTTGGCTTGCTCGGTCCCTTTGCTCAATGCTGGCGTTGATCGGTGTTTGCCGGAATCTTTTGATGACAGCCATTTCAGTGCAGTGGTTCGCGCCTTGACCAGACGCCGTCATGGCCTTGTCTCCTCTGTCACGCAATATGGGGCCTTGCGCTTTCACCATGAAACCAAGCAAGCCTCGCTTCAAGGGCAAGAGATTGAGCTGACGCGGCGCGAAGCACAGGTCTTAGAGGTGTTTCTGAAACGCTTGGGGCAGATCATTCCCAAAGAAACATTCATTGAAGAAATGGATCCCCATCACTTTGACCTCAGCCCCGCCTCGGTGGAGGTCTACATCTATCGGCTGCGTCAAAAGATCCCGAGCGATCACCTGCCCATTCGCAACATCAAGCGCTGCGGCTATTTGTTAAATCGTTTTCAGGCGCGCTGAAAACTGTTCACGCACCAGTTGGTCAATTTGCTGCGCGAGGTCGAAGTCTTTGTGGGTCAGACCGTATGCGTCATGCGTGGTGAGGCGAATACGCATGCGCGTGTAATTGGACAGTAACTCGGGGTGGTGGTCCATCTTCTCAGCAAGTTCGCCCACCTGCGCAAAAAAGTGCATGGCGGTCTTGAAACTGTCGAAGTTCCATTCCTTGCGCACACTGGCTTTGTGTGCGTCCAACGTCCATTGGTCGAGTTGCTGAAGGGCGGCCTGAATATCGGTGCTGTTCATGGGTGTGGGCATGGCCGAATTTTAAAAATGGCGCACAATCTTTGCCCGACTCCGGTTATCCACGTGACATAACATTCAGTTTTTTGACTGGAGGTCGCGATGCTCATCGTCACATCAATCTTCGCCAGTGTGTTGGCTTTGATGTTCATCAAGCTCTCAATGGATGTGATCGGTTTTCGCCGTAAGAACAAAGTCGCGATCGGCGATGGGGGTGTGCCCGAACTGGAGCGTGCCATTCGTGCCCACGGCAATTTTGCGGAGTACGTGCCCCTGGGTTTGTTCCTGATTGGCGCCTTAGAGCTCAACGACGCTCCGCTGGAACTGATCGCGCCTTTGGGCGTGTTGCTGGTCGTGGGACGTTACTACCATGCCAAGGGCATCAACGAACCGCCGCCTGAGTTCAGCAACCGTGTGCGCGGCATGAAGATCACCTTTGCAGCGCTGGGCTTGTCTGCGTTGTGCAATATCGCTTGGGTGACCTACTTGCTCTTGTCTGTGGCCTGAACCCGGGTGGCCAACCTGGTAGCCATTCAAGGGTTGCAGGTGTCGCAACGGCTGGGGTCGGCCGTTGTTTCTGTCGAGGGTCGGTCCTCGGTGTGTTGACACGCATGGCATCGCAGGGTGTACCAGCGGGGCAGATGGGTTTGTCTGCCGCACGCCAGGCAGGGCAAGCCCGGTGTGTGCGCCGTCACGGCAAAGCCGGGTGTTTCACAGCGCGGGCAAATGGATTGAAATTTTCTCAGTAAATCTTGGGCGGCACTTCGGATCATGGTCTGTCGTGTCGGATGGCAGAAGGCTCGGTGGTCATGCTCCACGTGCACATAGCCATTCGCGGATTGCTTCTGGCAGTCCATGAACGTCTGTTTGAGCTGTGGCCAATTGGAAATGCCTTTGTGGATTCTGGGGTCCGATTCCGATTCGGGCCGCATGACCAAGTGGTGCGTTGGAAAGCTCGCGTGGGCAGCAAAGGTTTCCAGTTCCGAGTAGCTTCGAATCGCGCGGTGCAAGCTCAAGGCCGGACCTTGTGCAATACCGATCACTTCAAACTGTGACTGATCATCCAACCACACCACGATCTCAATGTTCCAAGGCACCAGTCCACTCATGGGGTCCGTGACCACCGCACCCTCGCTCGCTATCCCTAAGCGCAAGCCTGACAACGCCATGCCGATGCGGGCTTTTTTTCTGGCAGTTTCAATTTGATTGTCGAGTCGCTGCACCTCACCGCTGAACGTGCCCAACAGGTCTGTGTCGTAGCCGTCGATGCGTTGGATGTGGCATCCCAAGACCGGCTCAAGCAGGGGCGCTAGCAGGCTCTCTTTGCCGTGCTGCGTGAGGAATGCGGCGGTTTGTCCTGGGTATCGTGTCTGCATGGTGTCAACTGAGGATGAGCCATGCTGCCTCTGAGTACAGGGGGATGCCAAACAAAATGTTCAACGGAAACGTCACGCCCAAGGATAGACTGAAATACAGCGAGGGGTTGGCTTCAGGCAATGCGTAGCGAAGCACTGCGGGCACGGCAATGTAGGAAGCGCTGGCTGCGAGCACCATCAGCAGTGTGGTATCGCCTTGCGGTAGGTTCAGCGCCCACCCCAAGCTCAAGGCAATCGCGGCATGCGTCAAAGGGCCCAAGACCGCATACGCCATGAGCCAAGGCGATTGGTGTTTGAGTTGTGGGAAGTTTCTGGCGGTCATCAAGCCCATGTCCAACAGAAAAAACGACAGCATGCCTTTGAACAGATCACCCGAGAAAGGCTGCATGGCAGCTTGTCCGGTTTCGCCGGTGATGAGTCCGATCGCCATGGCGCCCAGCAGCAACAATTGCGCACCATCGGTGAATGACTCGTGCAGTATTTTGCTGAGCGGGGTGCTGGTCTTGTGAGGGCTTGCACCCGTTGGGTCTGCGCTTTGTTGCCGCAAGGTGTTGGCAAAAATGACGGCCAAGATGATGGCGGGTGACTCCATCAGTGCCATCGCCGCAGCCATGTGGCCACCGTAGGCAATCTGGTTGTGTTCCAAGAACTGAACAGCCGTCACAAAGGTCACCGCACTCACCGAGCCGTAGGTGGCGGCGATGGCTGCCGCATCAAACCCCGACAGGAAGCGCTTGAGCACGATGTACCCCATGAGTGGTACCAGGATGGCCAAGGCCACGGCAGCGGCCAAGCCGGTGCCAACCTCGGTTGTCAAACCAGACTTCGCCAAGGCAAAGCCACCTTTGAGGCCCAAAGCCATCAACAAGTAAAGAGACAAAAAGCGTGAGATTGCAGGGGGGATTTCAAGGTTCGACTTGACCGTGCCAGCCAACACGCCAAAGACAAAAAATAAGATGGCTGGATCGATGATGTTTTGCATTTTTTAGATTCCTTGCAGTGATCGTAAGAGCCTGCGATTAATTTGTAAAATCGATTTTTAAGTACATATCCATCGATAAAAGTCTATGAATGTCACATTTCGGCAAATTCGTTTGTTTCAGGCGCTGGCAGAAACTGGCAGCGTGACTGCGGCTGCGCGTGCCATGCACATCACGCAGCCCACGGCCTCGATGCAGCTCAAAGAAGTGGCGCAATCGGTGGGGTTGCCCTTGTATGAAGTGATTGGCAAGCGCGTGCATCTGACCGAGGTGGGGCAAGAGCTGGCAGCCACGGCACGCACGATCACTGCAGCGTGGGAATCCTTTGAGCAGCAGGTCGATGCGCGCAAAGGTTTGTCACGCGGCAAATTGCGGGTCGCCGTGGTCAGCACTGCCAAGTACTTCATGCCACGGTTGATTGGTAGTTTTTGCCAAAAATACCCAGCGATTGATGTGTCGCTGGAGATCCTGAACCGGGATGGTGTGGTGCAGCGCCTGCACGACAACTTGGATGACCTCTACATCATGTCGATGCCACCGTCCGAGATGGACTTGCATGACGACTTGCTGATGCCCAACCCCATCGTGGTCATCGCCCCGTTGTCGAGCGAGTTGCCGCTGAAGAAAAAAATCACCTTGAGCGAGTTGAAGGCGCAACGCTTCATCTTGCGCGAGCCGGGTTCCGGCACGCGCATGGCTGCAGACAGTTACTTTCGCAAAAAGAAATTCAAGCCCAACATTCGACTCGAATTAGGTAGCAACGAAGCCGTCAAAGAATCAGTAGCGGGGGGCTTGGGCATCGGCGTGATCTCGCGCCATGCCTTGCACGGCATGGACAAAGAGCACGGTGTACGCGTGGTGGAGGTGGAAGGCTTCCCCCTGCCATCGGCCTGGCACATGGTTCACCACGCGAGTCAAAAGTTATCGCCGGCTTCCTTGGCTTTCCGAAAACACTTATTGAAAGCGATGGGCCACCGGTAGCAGGTGCTGGGCAAAAAATGCGCTCAGTTCATCGCGCGCCTGCAGCGGAAAAATGCCTGCGACATATTGATCGGGCCGCACCACCACCACCGCGCCATCGGTGTGAATGCTTCGGTCGCGGAAGATGTCGCGACCATGGCCCGAGGCAAAAATTTGGTTCACATCCACCAGCCCAAACGGTGTCTTGACGGGTTTGAAGGCCGCTGGCACGTGGCCGGGTTCGACCTCGGTGTAGTCTTGTTGGTAGATCACCTTGGTGTCGAAGATTGCGTCGGTGTCGCCGTCTTGCGGTGTGTACATGACGCGGGGTGAGTGGGGGTCTGTCTGCCACCACCGTGCAAAGTCTGCGGTGGCCGTGCCGGTGATCGCAGGTGCTGCGCCATCGGCGAACACATACATACGCCAGCGGCCATCGGCCTCATGCAAGTGGCCCAGATGGCGCCAACGGTTGTCTGCACGGCGCATCACCTCGGTGGACTTGAACCGTTTGCCGATGGGGAAGCCGGTGGCCAGGTGCTGGTGTTCCATGCCGGCGACGATTTGGTTCTTCGGGTATTGCGTCATGAAGCCCATGGGGAACTCGATGGTTTTTTCATACCAGCGCGCCAAATCTTGCGGGTCATCCCATTCGTCGACAGGGCGCGCCATGAGGGTGGACCACTCTTTGTCGAAGTTGATCAGGTCTTGCGCGATCACGCGGCGTTCGCCTGAATAGGTGTCGAGCAGAGAAGCGGGGGAACGCCCCTCCAACACCGCTGCCAGCTTCCACGACAGGTTCCAGCCGTCTTGGATCGACACGTTCATGCCTTGTCCAGCCTTGGCGGAATGCGTGTGGCAGGCGTCGCCCATGATGAAGGCGCGCGGATGTTGTTGTCCCATGCGATCCGCCGGCACGTTGTCAAAGCCGGTGGTCACGCGGTGTGCCACCTCGTAGACCGACCACCAGGCCACGCTCTTCACATCCAAGCTGTAGGGATGCAAGATGGCATTGGCGCGGCGGATGATTTCGTCCAGGCTGGTCTTGCGAATCTCGCCGGCATCGTTCTCGTCGAGGTTGCCGAGGTCGACATACAACCTGGAGAGGTAGCCGCCCTCGCGCGGAATCAGCAAGATGTTGCCGGCGTTGTGTGATTGGATCGAGCACTTGACTTGAAAGTCCGGGAAGTCGGTGTTGCAGAGCACATCGATCACGCCCCACGCATGCAGCGACGCATCGCCTTCCAGTTTGTGCCCCAAGGCTGCGCGTACGTTGCTGCGGGCGCCGTCACCCCCAACCAGGTACTTGGCACGCACGGTGCGGACTTCGCCAGCACGTGGACCGGCGACGTACTTGATGCGTGCGGTCACAGGGTAGGGTTGTTGTTCGTCAATCGCTAAGTCCACAAACTCAATGCCGTAATCTGGCACCACGCGGCCAGGGGACTGCGCGGCGCAGCCTAAGAAGTAGTCCAGCACGCGCGACTGGTTCACATAGATATGCGGAAATTCACTCACGCCATGGGCGTCATCGGGCACGCGCGAGACCCGCACGATGTTCTCGGGGTGCTGCTCATCGGGTTTCCAAAAGCACATCTCCACGTTGCGGTAGGCCTCATCGACGATGGCATTGGCAAACCCGAAGGCTTGGAAGGTTTCAACTGATCGCGCCTGAATCCCGTCCGCTTGGCCCTGCGTCAGCCGGCCTTCACGCTTCTCGATGATGCGCACGTTGATGCTGGGGAAGTGTGAGAGTTGTGCCGCCACCGTCACCGCTGCAGGGCCCGTGCCCACGATCAGCACATCCATTTCATCGGGAAGATCGCTGGGGCGGTTGATGCCATGACCGGCAGCAGGCTTGATTCTGGGGTTCTCTGAAACGTAGCCGCGGTGGTGAAATTGCATGGGTTGTCTCCTGGCTCTATTCTTCGTATGTCTCTATAATTGAGACATGCTATCAACTATTGAAATATTTTAATCGAAGCACAAGATGCAACGCAAGCAAGCTATTCCACCCCCAAAGGTACTCCGCCAAACGTCAACCGAGCGCGCGATTCCCGCCGAGGGAGGCTCCCAAACTTTGGCTCGTGGCCTCGCCGCGTTGGAAATCATTGGGACCGCGCCCGAGCCCATGGGTGTAGCGGCGTTGTCACAACAGTTGGGTATCCATCGCTCCATGGGCTATCGTTTGGTGAAGACCTTAGAGCAGAGCGGTTTTGTGTCGCGCGATGCAATCGGCGGGTTGGTGCCCGGAACCAAGCTGGCCATCTTGGCGCGTCGTGTGTCCAAAGACTTGGTGTCTGCCGCAGCGCCCGAGCTGGCGTGGATTGCCGAACAACTCAAGATGACCGCGTTCCTAGTGGCTTACGACGGCGCCGCGGCGGTCACCTTGAGCAGTGCCGAGCCGAAACATGTAGAGACCACCTTGGCGAAGAAGCCCGGTAGCAAACATGCCATCGGGCAGGGTGCACCCGGTAAGGTGATTCAGTGCATGTTGGCACCCAAGAAGTTTCCGCTTCAGCCGTTTGAAGTCAGCGAGAACGAGGTGATTCAAGGCATCGCGTCGATCGCTGTCCCGCTGCGACTTTCCAGCGGTCAGCCAGCAGCCATCGCCGTGATTTACTTGCCGCACCGCGTCGACAAGCGGGGTGTGGCCAAGGTGCTGGGCGCAGCGGCGAGCCGTATTGCGGCGGTGATGGGCTAGTTGCGCATCACGCCACGCCACACACGGTCTTCGAAGATTCCCAATTGCTCAGGCACTGAGTCAAATCAGTGCCACGACGCATGCCTGTCATTTCAGCCAAGATGCTCATGGCAATTTCAGGTGGGGTGAGGGCGCCTAAATTCAAACCAACCGGGCCGCGCATGTGTGCCACCTCTGATTCAGACACGTCAAATTCGAGCAAGCGCTTGCGACGTTGGGTGTTGTTGTGGCGAGAACCCAAGGCGCCGACATAAAAAGCGGGGGTGCGCAGGGCCTCCATCAATGCCAGATCATCGAGCTTGGGGTCGTGCGTCACAGCCACCACGGCGCTGTTGTGATCGAGGTATCAGATTGAAAATCCCTAGGACTTACCCTTGTCTGGGACATTTAATCCATCCAGGCAAACAAAAAAGCCCTTGCAAATTCGCAAGGGCTTTTGTTTGGCTCCTCAACCTGGGCTCGAACCAGGGACCTACGGATTAACAGTCCGGCGCTCTACCGACTGAGCTATTGAGGAATATTCGGTACGCAAAACACATGTGTGCTCAACGAAGACCGACAGTATAGCAAAAAAATGGACCTTTTCAGACGCGCAACATGACGACATTTGGTATGAAGAGTACGGGTTCAGGCATCCGCTTGCGCCATGTTTTGAACATCACCAGTGGTATCAAATCGCGGTTACCCGCGATCGCAGAAAAGTGTCTGTGCCAACCCTTTGGGGGCTAACGAAGACGGTGCTGTTGCATCAACGCCTGCAAGGTGTGCGCAGCACTCTCCGGATCAGCCGCCCCGGTGATGGCGCGCACCACCGCAATCGAACCCACGCCGCTTTGCATGACCACGGGAATGCGCGCTTCGTCAATGCCACCAATGGCCACCAGCGGGCTGTGCTGCATGAGCTTGGCGTAGGCATACAAGCGGCCCGTGCCTTGCGGCGCAGTTTGCATGCGTTTGAGGGTGGTGGGGAACACGGCGCCAAGCGCCAAGTAGCTGGGGCTGACGGCATCCGCGCGGAGCATTTCGGCATAGCCGTGGGTGCTGAGGCCCAGGCGCAAGCCGGCTGTGCGCAGTTGGTCGATGGGCGCATCGTCCATGTCTTCTTGGCCGAGGTGCACGCCATAGGCGCCTTCTTCAATGGCAATGCGCCAGTGGTCGTTGATGAACAACTTGGCCGAGGTGCCATCGACCGCGCGTACGGCCGCACGCACTTCTTGGCGAATGGCCTGTGCATCGTCTGATTTGAAACGCAGCTGCACCGTGGGCACCCCGGCTTGCGCCATGCGGCCCACCCACTCTGCGGTGGGCAACACAGCGTACAAGCCCAAGTCGTGTGGGCAGGCAGGGAACGCGTTGGTGCGTGGCACAGGCGCAAGGCCAAAGTCTTGCGGTGCACAGGGCCAATCGGCAACGTTGAACTGCCCCGTGCGTTGGGTTTGTGCCATCCAGGCGTTGGCCACGCAGTGGGCGTCGTGTTCTAAAAAACCCAACATGCGACAGCCTTGAAGCACTCCGGCCATCTGTGGGCTGTGCGTGTCGTCTGTTGCGAGCACGGCGTGCGCGTACGCCACGGCTTCGCCAGCCAGCATGGCCGCGTGGTGGCTGGCCACGGCATGGGCGATGTCGCGGGGAGTCATGCTTGATGCCAGAAAGGTGTGCCCAACACCGGTGTGCTGGGCTGCGCGCTGTCTTGCGCTTGCATGGCGCCGGCGCAATAGGCAGCATGGCCGGCGTTCACTGCATCGGCAAATGCGCCCGCCATCTGTACAGGGTCGTGTGCCAAAGCCACGGCGGTGTTGAGCAGCACGGCGTCGTAGCCCCATTCCATCACTTGACAGGCGTGCGAGGGCAGGCCCAAGCCCGCGTCGATGATCATGGGTACATCCAAACGTTCGCGCAGGGTGCGCAGCGCGTGGGGGTTGATGGGGCCTTTGCCTGTGCCAATGGGCGCGGCCCAGGGCATCACCGCTTGGCAACCCACATCGACCAAGCGTTGGCACAGCACCAAATCGTCGGTGGTGTAGGGCAGCACTTTGAAGCCTGCTTGGATAAGTCGGCTCGCCGCCTCGGGCAAGTTGAGCGTGTCGGGTTGCAGCGTGTAGTCGTCGCCAATGAGTTCGAGTTTGATCCAGTCGGTCTCAAACACCTCGCGTGCCATCTCGGCGGTGGTGATGGCTTCTTGCACGCTGTGGCAGCCGGCGGTGTTGGGCAGCACGGGTACCTTGGCTTCACGCAACAAGTTCCAAAAGCTCTGTGACGCTTCGCCACCGCTGCCAGTTTGTCGGCGCAACGAGGCAGTCAGCATGGCGGGTTTGGAACGCTCAATGGCTTGCAACAACACGCTGGGCGATGGGTAACGCGAGGTGCCCAGCAACAAACGGCTGGCAAAGGTTTCGCCATACAGCGTGAGAGGGGCCGAGGTGGAAGTGTGTGGGGTCATGGTGTGTCAGCCTCCGGTGATGGGGGCAATCAGTTCTATTTGGTCATGGGGTGCCAACCGGTGTTGCGCGTATTGGGGACGCGGCACGAATTGCAAATTCACTGCCGCAGCAAACGGCGGTTGAATGCCCGCGAGCGCCACCGCATCGGCCAAAGTGGCACCTTGAGGCAGGGTGTGTGGCACTTGGTTGATGTGCACGTGCAGGGGCGTGTCAGACATGTTCAAACTTCAAATTAAATTGTTCCGCCAACTGGGTGGTCTGGTGTTGCACCCATTCCATCACCACGTCGAGCATGGCCGGTGAGATCAAGAACCCATGGCGATACAAGCCGTTGATCTGCAGCGTACGTTCGCCCAAGCAGCGCACCGCGGGCAAATTGTCGGTCAAGGTGGGGCGGGCTTGGGTGGTGACTTCGAGAATCCGCGCTTCGGCAAATCCACTGTGCACGGTGTAGGCCGCACTCAGCAACTCAAGCGTCGAGCGCACGCTGGCGGGCGACAGGTCTTCGGTCTCGATCTCGGTGGCACCAATCACAAACACATGGTCTTGTTTGGGCGCGATGTAGATCGGGTAGCGCGGGTGGATCAAGCGGGTCGGGCGTTGCAGCGTGACATCGGGAGCATGCAAGCGCACCACCTCGCCGCGCACACCGCGCAACTGCGGCCACTCGGTGCGCGCGCCCAAGCCGCGGCAGTCAAACACCCAATCGGGTTGGCCAGTGTGTCCGGGTTGAAAGTCTTCAGGTGCACGTGGCGTTTGCCAGTGCACGGTGACGTGCTGCTGCTCCAGGCTGCTCAGCAAAGCCGCCAACAGTTGTCGGTTGTCCAGCTGTCCTTCGCCCGGCAAATACAAGCCTTGGGCAAAGCGGTTTTCCAAAGCGGGCTCATGGTGATGCAGACCTTCGGCGTTCAGCAGTTCAGCCGCAGGCAAGCTGGGCAATTGCTGCTGGGTGCGTTGCATCAGTTGCTCGAAGCGTTTGGCCTCCCCAGCGTCTTGGCGATGCCACAGCACCAGCGTGCCGTTTTGTTGAAAGTACACAGGCTCAGGCAATGGCGCAATCAACTCGGGCCAGCGCGTCAAGGCGTGTTGGCCCATGCGCACCACCGGCAATTCGGTGATGGCCGACTCTGCCAAGGGCGCCAGCATGGCCGCGGCCACGCGTGCCGCAGCACCTTGGCCATCCGGCCCTTGGGCTTCGTACACTGTGACGTGGTGACCCATCTGCACCAAGGTGTGTGCCAGCAAGCGGCCCATCAGGCCCGCACCCAACACCACGCTGGAAGGGGATGCACTCATTGAACAAGGTCCTTTGTGATTTGCGGATAATTCCACTTATGAACCATTCTCTCCGCTACGCACGCGTCCTCACCATTGCTGGCTCTGACAGTGGTGGCGGTGCCGGCATTCAAGCCGACTTGAAAACATTTGCCGTTTTGGGCTGCTACGGCATGAGCGCGATCACCGCGCTGACCGCGCAAAACACGGTGGGCGTACAAGGCATTCATGCGGTGCCGGCTGAGTTTTTGAAGGCGCAAATTCAATCGGTGGTCGAAGACATTGGCGTTGACGCCGTCAAGATCGGCATGCTGCACGCGCCCGGCATCGTGGACGTGGTGGCCTGGGCCATCGATCATTACCAACTCACCAACGTGGTGTTCGATCCCGTGATGGTGGCCACCAGCGGTGACCGCTTGATTGCCAATGAGACCGTGCAGGTGTTGGTGCGCGAGTTGTTCCCCCGCGTGTCGGTGATCACGCCCAACTTGGACGAGGCCGCGTTGCTGTTGGAGCGCTCGATTCCGAACGCCGAGGCACTCAACACCGCAGCGCACGATCTGTTGCAGATGGGCGTGAAAGCCGTGTTGCTCAAAGGCGGCCACTTGGCGGGAGACGAGGTGGTCGACGTGTTGTTGCAAGCCGGCACGGCGCCACACCGTTTGGCATCGCCGCGCATTGCCAGCCACAACGTACATGGCACAGGCTGCACCTTGTCGTCCGCCATTGCGGCGCACTTGGCCTTGGGTCATCCCTTGGGCGAGGCGGTGGCGCTGGCGCGCCGCTTCATCTTGGGCGCGATTGCCGAAGGCGCGAACGTCACCACCGGCCATGGTCATGGTCCGTTGAATCACGGTCATGCTCCGGTGGCCACGCATCTGTTCAAGCGCTAGTGGCGGGGTCAGCGAGGCTGGCGCTGGGGCGTGTCAGCCACGCCAGCGTGAAGGTCACCAGCAAGCTGGGCAAGGCCGATCCGTATTGCGGGGCCCAAGCGGCCGCGCCGTGAAACACCCCCACGCCCAACACCCACAAGGCAGCGCTGGTGACATCGACTTTCTTGTCGCTAGACGCCACAGCACCTAAACCGAGACGACCCAAGATCACACCGTACAAGGGCACAAATACCGAGCTCAGCATCAGCAAGAAAGGCTCGAGGCTGTGCATGGGCAAGACCCAAGCCAAGGCCGTGCACAAGGCGGCAATGCCCATGCCCCAGGTGCGCACCGACCAACCGGACTTCAGGCTGTTGGCAGACACCGAGCCGGAGTACACATCACCATACGCGTTGTCGAGTTCGTCCAACAAAATCAAACCCAAGGCCAGCAAACCGCCTTGTGCCAGCAACAACGCGGTGACCAAGTCGGTGCCTGGCTCAGACACACTGGCCACCAACACGCCCAAGGCATAGCACCACACGTTGGCAATGGCATAACCCAACCAAGTGCCACCGAAGGTGCTGCGGCCTGAGCGACCGTGGCGTGCATAGTCGGCCACCAAAGGCAGCCAAGACACCGGCATGGCCATCACCAAATCAATGGCCGACAACATGCCCATGGCACCTGTGCTGGGGCGTGCCCAAAAAGCCTCCATGCCTTGGGTCTGCAACACGCCCACAAAGTGCCAGCTCAACCACAGCAGCGAGAGCACCACCAAGGGCAAACCGACGCGGCTGACAAACTGGCGCACCAAGGTGAGCATCGAGCCCATCATCAACAGCACCAACACACCACCCCACAACAACGTGGTCCAAACAGGGGAGATGTCCCAGCCTAAAGCTTTTTGGCCGATAGCGTGGGTGCCGTCACGCATGACCACGAGTTCAAAGGTGGTCCAGCCCACCAGTTGCACGATGTTCAGCAGCACAGGCAGTTTGGCGAATGCGCTGCCATACACCTGGTGCATCAAACCTGCGCTCGACAAGCCCGTGTCGCAACCGACTTTGGCCGTCCAGGCCAACAGTGCCGAGCCCAGCACCGAGCCTACGGCGATCGCGATGAAGGCGTCTTGCGTGCCCACGGCGGGCACCAAATAAGCCCCCACCTGCATGACCAGCAAGCCCACGCCCAAGCTGAACCAAAGTGCGGCATGTGACATGCCCGTGAAGACGCGTTGCTCAGGCCCGATGGGGGTGAGTGCGTTGTTGAATGTGTGGTCGTTTGCCATTACTTTTCCAAAAATGAATGGCAGTTCGGCAAGGTCTTCACACCAGCGCTGTACGTGACAGGTGTGATGCAGACCAGCTTCCCTGCGCGAGGATTACCTCAAGTCCTTGCGGACTTTGAGACCCGCTGCGGGCGGGTCTCAACAGGTTCAAAGGGACTTTCTCAGTCGAAGCCGGTGACGGCTTCAACACCCCTAGCGAATGCGTCACACAAATGTGGCGCGAATGAATTTTATGCGATGCCTAACAGGCGATGCAGTTCGGTCGACGTTGTCGTGTACTGCAGCAGGGTTTTGCGGGCTGGGTGCACGATGGCCGCGGCACCAAACGCGGCGAGGGTGGCCTCGTGAAAGCCGCACAAGATGAGTTTCTTTTTGCCGGGGTAGGTGTTGATGTCGCCCACCGCGAAGATGCCGGGCACATCGGTGGCAAAGGTTTCGGTGTTGACCACCAGTTGTTTGCGTTCCATCGCCAAGCCCCACTGCGCAACCGGGCCCAGTTTGGGTGACAGGCCTAAGAACGCCAACACCTGCTGGGCGGGGCGTTCGATGGTGTGGCCGTCAGGCGTGGCCACTTGCACGCTGTGCAGTTGGTGGTCGGTGCTGAGCAGCGCGGTGGGTTGGCCGATTTGCAATTGCAAGCTGCCGTTGGCCACGGCATCGCGCATGGCTTGCAGTAGCGCGGGCTCGGCGCTGAACACATCGCGGCGGTGCATCAGCGTGACGCTGCGAGGCGCGTTGGCTTCGAGTGTCAGCTTGAGCGCGGCGGCCACGGCCGATTCTTCGCCGCCCAACACCACCACGTCTTGACCCACAAAACGCGAGGCATCGCCTAGGCGGTAATGCACATGGGTGCCTTCTAAATCAGCCGCACCTTCCACCGCCAGCTTGCGCGCTTGAAACGCGCCCACGCCTGCGGCAATGAACAGGGTTTTGCAAATGAAATGTTGCTGCGCTGAGGTGCGCACCGAGATCCAACCATCGGGCAAACGTGTGACCTCGCTGACCTCTTGGTTCAGGTGCAGCGTGGGGGCGAAGGGTTTGATTTGGGTTTCCAGCTGCGCCACCAATTCACGGCCCGTGCACAACGGGATGCCGGGGATGTCGTAAATCGGTTTGTCGGCGTACAGCTCAACGCACTGGCCGCCCACATGGGGCAGTGCGTCAATCAGGTGGCAGCGGATGTCTTGCAGACCGAGCTGAAACACCTGAAACAGGCCCACGGGGCCAGCGCCCACCACAACGGCATCGGTGTGAATCGCATCGGCCGTCATAGGGCGTGTGCTGGGGTTCAGCGCTTGAGTTCGGCGAGCTTGCCGGTTTTGTCTTTCCAAGCGTCTGCGTCAGGCAGCGGGGCCTTGCGCTTGGTGATGCTGGGCCAGCCGATGGTGGACAACTCGGCGTTCAGCTTGGTCATGTGTTCTTGGCCTTCGGGCACGTCTTCTTCAGCGTAGATGGCACTCACAGGGCACTCGGGGATACACACCGCGCAGTCGATGCATTCGTCTGGATCGATGGTGAGAAAGTTGGGGCCTTCGCGGAAGCAGTCGACGGGACAAACGTCCACACAGTCGGTGTACTTACATTGGATACAGGCTTCGGTGACTACGTGCGTCATGTCAATTCAATCAATTTGTAAAAAAGTGGGCGCAACAACGGGTGTTGCTGCGCCAAGCCTTTGATTTTAAACGGGATCAGTTCACCAACACGGCGCCTGAGGTTTTGTGGGTCGCGGTATCCACCAACACCAACGCGCCCAAGATGCGCGACTGGGTGAACGGCAGCGTGACCAAGGACTCTTGCAGGGCCAAGGTGACGTGGCCAATGGCGTTGGGGGCGAGCTCGGTGGCTTCCTCTTCGTCCAAGGTGTTCACGTTCAGGCGGTGCACCACGCGCTGCACTTTGGCCTTGACCCAGCGGTGGCCATGCAACGCCCAGTAAACGCGGCCGGCGACCAAGGGCTCGTCGTCCATCCAAGCGATGGTGGTGTTGAGCTGGCGCTGGCCTTCGGGTGAACCGTGTTCGGCCAACAGCCAATCGCCGCGTGACACGTCGACTTCACGGTCCAGCACGATGCCAGCACTGTGACCGGCGGCTTTGCTTTGAGGCTCGCGTGTGGCGCTCAGGACTTGCGACACCACGGCGCTTTGTCCGCTTGGGAAAACTTTGATCGTTTGGCCTGGCTCGATGGTGCCCGTGGCCACACGACCCCAGAACACGCGACGGCCTTGGGTGGTGACACCGGAGTCGTGGAATTTCTCGACCCATTGCACGGGAAAGCTGAATGCCACGTCGGTCTCAGCCAGTGTGTTGGGCAAGGCTTCCAAGATGCTCAACAAACTGGGGCCGGTGTAACCGCACCAGTCGGGGTGGTCATTGTTTTCGGTGGTCACCACGTTCCAGCCTTTGAGGGCGGACACGGGCACGAGGGCGGTGATGGTGATGCCAGCTTCTTTGGCGAACTTGCGCAAAGCTGCTTCGATGTTTTTGTAGGCGAGGGCCGCGTCATCCACTGCATCGAGTTTGTTGATGGCAAACACGATCGAGGGTACGCGCAGCAGGTTGACCAGCAATGAATGGCGACGGGTTTGCGGCAACAGTTCGAGGGCTGGGTTTTTCCAGTCGAGCTTGATCGCGTCGACCAACACCACGGCGGCGTCGGCGCTGGAAGCGGCGGTCACCATGTTGCGGGTGTATTGCTCGTGGCCGGGCGCGTCACCAATGATGAACTTGCGCGCCTCGGTGTTGAAGTAGCGGTAGGCCACGTCGATGGTGATGCCTTGCTCGCGCTCAGCCGAGAGACCGTCGGTCAACAACGCGAGGTCGGTTTCGCCCGAGCGTTGTACGCCGGCCAAGTGGTCTTGCAGCACGGCTTTGGTGTCGACCAAGAGGCGGCCGATCAAGGTGCTTTTGCCATCGTCCACCGAACCGCAGGTGATGAACTTCAGGGCGTTTTCTGTATGGGTTGTCATCTCAAATTCACCGTCTTAAAAGTAGCCGTCTTTTTTGCGCTTCTCCATCGAAGCCTCAGAGGTTTTGTCGTCCATGCGGGTGGCACCGCGCTCGCTCACGTCGGCCGCCAAGGTCTCGATGACGATTTGTTCGGGCGTGGCCGCATCGCTCTCAACCGGGCAGGTGCAGGTGATGTCGCCGACGGTGCGGAAACGCACGTCGCGGATTTCCACCTTCTCACCGTCCTTGGGTGGGGTGAGTTCGGTGACGGGGACCAACAGGCCGCGACGGTCCACCACCTCGCGCTTGTGCGTGTAGTAGATCGAGGGCAGGGCGATGTTTTGGCGGGCGATGTACTGCCACACATCCAACTCGGTCCAGTTGGAAATAGGGAACACACGGAAGTGTTCGCCAGGTTGCAGTTTGTGGTTGAACAGCGTCCACAACTCAGGGCGCTGCGCCTTGGGTTGCCATTGGCCAAAGCTGTCGCGGTGGCTGAAGATGCGTTCTTTGGCGCGCGCTTTTTCTTCGTCGCGACGGGCGCCACCAATGAGCGCATCAAAGCGGAATTCTTCGATGGCTTCGAGCAGCGTGACCGATTGGTGCACGTTGCGGCTTTCGCCCGGATGCGCCAAACGCACGGTGCCGCGCTTCATGGAGTCTTCCACGCTGCGCACGATCAGCTCAGCGCCGAGTTCTTTGGCACGTGCATCGCGGAAGTCGGTGACTTCTTTGAAGTTGTGCCCGGTGTCGATCATCAACAGGGGGTAGGGAATGCGACCGGCGCCGAAGGCTTTCTCGGCACACTTGAGCATCACGAGCGAATCCTTCCCGCCCGAGAACAACAAGGTGGGGCGCTCAAAAGCGGCGGCGACTTCGCGCAAGATGAAGATGGTCTCTTCTTCCAACGCATCGAGATGGGTGTTGCTTAAGTGGTGCAACTCGTTTTTAGTACTGGCGTTCATACGGTTCTCGGTTTTTATTTCTTCACATGCAAGCCACACTCTTTGGCGGCTTCGTCTTCCCACCACCAACGGCCGGCGCGGAACTCTTCGCCCAAGCTGATGGCGCGCGTGCAAGGGGCGCAGCCCACGCTGGGGAAAAACTGGTCGTGCAGCGGGTTGTAGTCCACGTGGTGCGTGGCGATGTAATGCCACACGTCGCCCCAAGTCCATTTGGCCAAGGGGTTGAACTTGCTCAGGTGTTTGGTGGCAACTTCGCTGTCGTCTTGTAGCGGCACTTCGGCACGTGCAGCCGATTGCTCTTGGCGCAAACCGGTGATCCAAGCGCGTTGGCCTTGGAGGGCCCGTGCGAGGGGCTCCATCTTGCGGATGCCGCAGCAGGCTTTGCGCAACTCGATGCTTTTGTACATCGCGTCTTGGCCTTCGGTACGCACAAACTGAATGACCGATTCATGCGCAGGGCGATACACGTGGATGGGCGCGCGCGAGGTGGCCTCGGTGCGCTCAAGCAAAGCCAAGGTCTCGGTGTGCAGGGCGCCGGTCTCCAGCACGAACACCGGAATGTCGAGCTGCAAGCTGTTGATGAGGTGGGTGATCACCACGTCTTCAGCGCCCAGGCTAGAGGCTTGGGTGACGGGCGAAAACTCAGCCGCTGCGCGTTGCAGCAAGGCTTGGGTTTCAGCGAGCTTGGCCGCGAAGTCGTCGCTGGCACGGGCGTTCAGCGTGGTGGCTTTGCTGTTGCTGTTGGCTGAGAGAAAAGAAGCGGTGCTCATGGCAGGGTTCAGGCTCAGGCCACGCGGGCGAATTTGGGCTCGGCCGTGACGGCGTCACCTTGGTAGAAGGCTTTGTAGTGCGTCAACAGTTTCTCGCCATGGTCGGCGTCTTGGTCGTCGCGCAGCACGGCGCTGGAGAAGCCGCTGCGTTGCATTTGCAACAGCTGGTCGATCAGCACATCGCCATGCGCGCGGATGTCGCCAGTGAAGCCACGACGGCGCAGCACAAAGGCTTGGCTGAACGCGCGGCCATCGGTGAACTTAGGAAAGTTCAGGTCGATGCGCTCCAGGCCTTCGAGGTCCAAGGTTTGCACGTCCACGTCGTTGGCCAAGGCACGGGCGTTCACGCCGTCTGCCGTGTGTTGGGTGATGATTTGCAGGCTCATAGGGTTCTCGTGTCGGTTCAGTCTTCAACCGCGCGTTTATGCCGCGCGTGCGGTGGTGTTGCGTGCGGCATTGGCGGCGGCTTTGAACACATCAAAGCCCACGCGGTTCAGCGTGCGTGCGAAGGTTTCGTGGGTCTCGCGCTTGTCGCGGTAGACGTCCAACACGGCTTCGATCACATCCACCACTTCGGCAGCGGCGAACGACGGACCGACCACTTTGCCGGCTTTGGCAGGGCCACTCAGGTACGAACCGTCCGAGCCGCCGAGGGTGACTTGGTACCACTCCTGGCCGTCTTTGTCGACGCCCAAGATGCCAATGTGGCCGCTGTGGTGGTGGCCGCACGAGTTGATGCAGCCGCTGATGTGCAGGTCAATCTCGCCCAAGTCAAACAACTCGTCGAGGTCTTGGTAACGCTCGGTGATGGCTGCTGCGATGGGCAACGAACGGGCGTTGGCCAAGGCGCAGTAGTCGCCGCCGGGGCAGGCAATCATGTCGGTCAGCAGGTGCACGTTGGCGCGCGCAAAGCCTGCGGCTTTGGCGGCTTGGTACAACTCGGCCAGTTGGTCAATGCGTACCCAAGGCAACACCAAGTTTTGGTCGTGGTTCACACGCACTTCGCCCGAGCTGAATTTGTCGGCCAAATCAGCGGCGGTCGCCAGTTGGTCGGCGGTGGCGTCGCCTGGGGCTTGGCCCAATCGCTTGAACGACAGGGTGACCACGCGCAAGCCAGGGTTCTGGTGGCTGGTCACGTTTTGTTGCAACCAGCGCGTGAACTCTTTGTCGGCCTTGGCTTGTGCCAGCAACGCTTGTTCGGCTTTCTCTTGGGCGTCGTCTGGCACCACGTCGACAGGGGGCGAGACAAAGCAGGCGCTCACGCGGTCCAGCTCGGACTGCGGAATGGTGTGGTGGGCGCCGCTCTCCAAGATGCGTTCAAACTCTTCGTTGACTTCGTCAAAGTAGCGTTGGCCTTCGGCCTTCACCAAAATCTTGATGCGCGCTTTGTAGATGTTGTCGCGACGGCCCCAACCGTTGTACACACGCACCACGGCTTCGAGGTAGTTGATGATTTGGTTCCAAGGCAAGAACTCGCGAATCACGGTGCCAGTGATGGGTGTGCGGCCCATGCCGCCACCGACGTAAATTTTGAAACCCACGTTGCCTTCGTCATCGCGCAACAAGCGCAGGCCAATGTCGTGCCATTCAATCGCGGCACGGTCTTCGGCGGCGCCGGTGATGGCGATTTTGAATTTGCGCGGCAGGTAGGCGAACTCGGGGTGCAAAGTGCTCCACTGGCGCAGCACTTCGGCGTAGGGGCGTGGGTCGACTTCTTCGTCCACCGCGATGCCAGCGCGCTCGTCGCTGGTGATGTTGCGAATGCAGTTGCCGCTGGTCTGAATGCCGTGCAGGTTGACGGTGGCCAAGAGGTCCATCACGTCGGCGCTTTTGTCCAACGGGATCCAGTTGAACTGCACGTTTTGACGGGTGGTGAAGTGGCCGCAGTTGGTGACCAAGCTAGGCGCTTCAATGCCACCAATCTTGTCTTGGGTGGTTTGGGCTTTGGCCAGCAACTCCGCCGATGGGGTGTCGTAGTCGCGCGCGATTTGAGCCAACACCCGCAGCTGTGCGCTGTTGAGTTCGCCATAAGGCACGGCCACGCGCAGCATGGGCGCGTAACGTTGCACGTACCAACCGTTTTGCAAGCGCAAGGGGCGGAATTCGTCGTCCCCCAAGGTGCCAGCCAAGTTGCGGGTGAGTTGGTCGCGGTACTGCGCGGCGCGTGCTTTGACAAACTCTTGATCGAAGGCGGTGTATTGATACATCTAAGAACTCAAACGAAAAATTAAGCGAAAACCAATTTGCTGCCAGCCCAAGCCAGCAACACAGACAGAATGGAACGAATCACGCGTTCGGGCGTTTTGTGCATCAGGCGAGAACCCAGCCAAATGCCGGGTAACGAGCCAGCCAACAACAAGCCCAGCAAAGGCCAATCGACCGAGCCCAACGAGGCGTGGCCCAAGCCCGCGGTCAGCGTCAAGGGCACGGCATACGCAATGTCCGCGGCCACGATGCGTGACAACGGCAGTTGCGGGTACAGGATCATAAGGACCGTCACGCCAATGGCGCCGGCACCGACCGAGGTGAGGGTCACCAAGGTCCCAATGACCGCGCCAAACAAGATGGGCAACGCCCAATGGCGCGGGTGGGTGGCTTGTTCCAAGTTTTCTGCGGCCAGGGTGACTGGCGTTTGCTTGCCGCGAATCACCTTGAACAGCATGGCGCTGGCGGTCAGCAGCAAGGCCAGGCCAAGGGTGAAGGTCATCACTTGTTGCACCTCGGGGGTCGAGGGGCCCACGGTGTGCAGCACCCACAGCGTCAAGCCGGAGGCGGGCAAGCTGCCGGCGCACAGCGACAACACCACGCGCCAAGGCACCAAACGCTGGCGCGCAAAGCTGAAGGTGCCGCCGGCCTTGGTGAAGGCGGCGAATAGCAAATCGGTGCCCACCGCCAAATAGGGCTTGATGCCAAAGAAGAAAATCAAAATTGGCGTCATCAAGGAGCCGCCGCCGACCCCCGTGAGGCCAACAATCAAGCCCACGAAAAAGCCCGCGAATACGAAACCAAAATCTTGCATGGCGTGGACTGTAGGTGTTCTTTATGCCAAAACAAACGATTTCTTAGTTGTACATATATGCCAGATTGGAATAAGGGTTTTTCAGAGGCGTGGGACGTAAGCAAAACGCAGGAACTGGTGCGCTAAAGTCCCATGGATAATGTCGGCTTCGTGTGAGCGGCTACGCGCCGTGAATCACAAGAAAACAGTATTTCTTTCACCCTATCCCAACAAAGAATGAGACCAAGCAATGGCTGCTGATAAATCCCAAATCGTTTACACCCTGACTGATGAAGCGCCCCTGTTGGCCACCGCTTCCTTTTTGCCCATCATTCGTACCTTTGCCGCGCCTGCTGGCATTGATGTGGTGTCAAGCGACATCTCTGTGGCCACCCGTATCTTGGGTGAATTTGCCGACCTGCTGCCAGAAGCCCAGCGCGTGCCCCACAACCTGTCTGAGTTGGGCAAGCTGACCTTGAAGCCAGAAGCCAACATCATCAAGTTGCCCAACATCAGCGCCTCTGTGGGCCAGTTGACTGCCGCCATCAAAGAGTTGCAGGGCAAAGGTTATGCCTTGCCTGATTACCCAGAAGCCCCCACCAACGACGAAGAAAAAGCCATCAAGGCGCGCTATGCCAAGTGCATCGGCTCCGCGGTGAACCCCGTTTTGCGTGAAGGCAACTCTGACCGCCGCGCTCCCCGCGCTGTGAAAGAGTTTGCACGCAAGAACCCACACAGCATGGCCGAGTGGAGCCAAGCCTCACGTTCACACGTGTCGCACATGCACCATGGCGACTTCTACCACGGTGAAAAATCACTCACCTTGGACAAAGCCCGTGACGTCAAGATGGAGCTGATCACCAAGAGCGGCAAAACCATTCTGTTGAAACCCAAAGTTTCTTTGCTCGACAAAGAAATCATCGACAGCATGTTCATGAGCAAAAAGGCCTTGGTCGAGTTCTATGAAAAAGAAATCGAAGACGCACACAAGACCGGCGTGATGTTCTCCTTGCACGTGAAGGCCACCATGATGAAGGTGTCCCACCCCATCGTGTTCGGTCACTGCGTGAAGATCTTCTACAAAGACGCGTTTGCCAAGCATGGTGCCTTGTTCGACGAACTGGGTGTGAACGTGAACAACGGCATGGCCAACCTGTACGACAAGATCGCCACCTTGCCCCAATCCAAGCAAGAAGAAATCAAGCGCGACCTGCACGCGTGCCACGAGCACCGTCCCGAATTGGCGATGGTGGACTCGGCCAAAGGCATCACCAACTTCCATTCACCCAACGACATCATTGTGGACGCGTCCATGCCCGCCATGATCCGCAACGGCGGCAAGATGTGGGGCGCCGATGGCCGCTTGAAGGACACCAAGGCCGTGATGCCTGAGTCGACTTTTGCCCGTATCTACCAAGAGATGATCAACTTCTGTAAGTGGCACGGCAACTTCGATCCCAAGACCATGGGCACCGTGCCCAACGTGGGTTTGATGGCGCAGCAAGCCGAAGAATACGGTTCACACGACAAGACATTTGAGATCTCTGAAGACGGCGTTGCCAACATCACCGACTTGGCCACCGGCGAAGTCTTGTTGAGCCAAAACGTGGAAGAGGGCGACATCTGGCGTATGTGCCAGGTCAAAGACGCTGCCATCCGTGACTGGGTGAAGTTGGCCGTGACCCGTGCCCGTAACTCTGGCATGCCCGCCATCTTCTGGTTGGACCCCTACCGTCCTCACGAGAACGAGTTGATCAAAAAGGTCGATCTGTATCTGAAAGACCACGACACCACAGGCTTGCACATCGAGCACATGTCTCAAGTGCGCGCCATGCGCTACACCTTGGAGCGCGTGAGCCGTGGCTTGGACACCATCTCGGTGACCGGCAACATCTTGCGCGACTACTTGACCGACTTGTTCCCCATCATGGAACTGGGCACCTCGGCCAAGATGTTGTCCATCGTGCCTTTGATGGCCGGTGGCGGCATGTACGAAACTGGTGCGGGCGGCTCTGCGCCCAAGCACGTACAACAGCTGGTGGAAGAAAACCACTTGCGCTGGGATTCACTCGGTGAGTTCTTGGCTTTGGCTGTGTCTTTCGAAGACATGGGGATCAAGAACAACAACGGCAAAGCCAAAGTGTTGGCCAAGACCTTGGATGCTGCGACTGGCAAATTGTTGGACACCAACAAAAACCCATCGCCCAAAACAGGTCAGTTGGACAACCGTGGCAGCCAGTTCTACTTGGCCATGTACTGGGCCCAAGAGTTGGCCGCGCAGACCGAAGACAAAGACTTGGCTGCCAAGTTCGCGCCTTTGGCTAAAACGCTGACCGAGAACGAAGCGAAGATCGTGGATGAGCTCAACAGCGTGCAAGGCAAGCCCGTGGACATCGGTGGCTACTACATGCCCGATGCCAAGAAGCTCGAAGCCATCATGCGCCCCAGCGCCACATTCAACGCAGCCTTGGCCAGCGTGCACTAAAACGCAGCTTCGTCTGATCCAAAGCCCTCCCGGCCGCCAGGCTTGGAGGGCTTTTTTCTTGGGGTGGCTCTTCCTATTGGGTTGATTAACTGTTGTTTTGTACAGTATCATGCGTGGCATGGAAGACGTTTCTGTTTTGGCGCATCAGCCCATCCCTGTCCACGCGAGCCCGCTGTGGTTGGACGTCTGCGCTTGGACCGTGCCAGCGGGTTTTCCTTCGCCCGCCGCGGACCATGCCCAAGAGCGGATTGACCTCAACAAGCAACTCATCCGCAACAAGGAAGCGACCTATATCTTCCGCGTCAAGGGGGACTCCATGACGGGGGCGGGCATCTACGAAGGCGATGCCCTGTTGGTGGACCGCAGCGTCGACCCCAAGCACCAGCACATTGTTGTGGCGCAACTCAACAACGAGTTCACCGTCAAGCGTTTGTACCGGCGCGGCGGGGTGGTCAAGCTGATCGCCGAGAACCCCCTCTATCCCCCACGGCTCATCAAAGAAGAAGACGACTTCACGGTCTGGGGCGTGGTCACCCACAACATCCACAAGTTGTGTTGAGTGATGGCACGCAACGATCCCGCCACCTCCGCGCACCAGATCGACCCTGAGCGTCTGGCTGCGTTGCCGCGCACGTCTGGGGTCTACATCTTCCAAGGCGAGGGCGCGCTGCCTTTGTATATCGGCAAAAGTGTGGACATTCGCGCGCGTGTGATGAGCCACTTGAGAGCCCCCGAAGAAGCCCGCATGATGGCCCAGACGCGCCGGATTGAAGTCATTGAGACGGCGGGTGAGATTGGCGCGCTACTGCTCGAGTCGCGCTTGATCAAAGAACAAAGCCCCTTGTTCAACCAACGCCTGCGGCGTGTGCGCAGCTTGTGTTCCATTCGGTTGCGCCCCACCGAGCCAGGGCTTGTGCCCGAGATCGTGGACAGCAAGCAAGTGAATCTGGGATCCACGCCAGGGTTGTATGGGCTGTTCTCGTCCGCGCATGCGGCCAACGCCAAGCTCAAGGCATTGGCGCAGCAGCACCTGCTCTGCTTGGCGGTGTTGGGGTTGGAAAAAACGGCCAAGCGCGGGTGTTTTGGCTTGCAAATCAAAACCTGTTTGGG
>JACCDY010049120.1_pt1 | contig 28250 bp, 21 predicted proteins | sample 7446391 | NCBI WGS metagenome assembly JACCDY01 (sample SAMN15323451, study PRJNA562643) | freshwater metagenome | isolation source: river surface water | place: USA:Blue River Watershed | collected 2017-08-18 | reverse complement strand
CGCTTTGGCGTCGTCCGCGCCAAGCCCGGACGACTTGATCTTCACGGTGTTGCCGTTCTGCATTTTGAATAGCCCCACCTTCTCGCCATTGATTTCCTTCACGGAAAGCAGCTCCAGCTGGGCCTTCTTGCCGTCAGCGCTCGTCCAATCCCGGAACTCGGCGTGCAAGGAACCGCAACACAGCAACGACAACAAGGCGACGAATTGGGTTTTCATGACTCTTATGATGAATTCTACCCGCGACGCTAAAAGGTCCTTTCAGCCTTCTCAAGCAAACATCCCGCTCAGCGCAGCACCACCCCGCTGACAAACAGCAAAGCATCTTTCTTGATCGACTCGCCCTTCTTCGAACCGCAGTACATACCCCAGCGGAAACTGATCTTGCCGCCTTCGGCCGGAACATAAGTACCTTGGGTCACGAACTTCCACTCCGCATTGCCGAGCGGCTCGCGGCTGAACACCTCGTAGTCCTTGCCGTTGGCGCGAACCTTGATGCTCAGGGATTTGCCGACCATGTTTTCACCGAGCACCACCTTGTCCGGCAGACCCTGGATCGAACGCCGACGCGCGAAATACACATCGCCGTCATCCGACATCCGGATGTGGAACGGCCACAACTGCCCGCCCTCGTGCATCAACTGGAAAATGTTCGCCTGCACCGGATCGACAATCGTGTAGGTGCCCTCCCACTCGCTCCACTGTCCCTCCTTGAGGATGATCGCCGGGGTATGCGCCTCGACCCGACCCGGCGAACCTTCCTCCCCGGTGCCACCACGAATGTTCTGCTCACCCTTGAACAAGCGGAAGATCTGGACCTTGCCGTCCTCCTGATACCAACGGGTCCAGTTGGGGAACTGCTTGCGCGAAATCCCGCTGGTCGCCTCGGTGTGCAGGCCGATCTTCTGTGGGATCGGCCCCGGCTTGCCGATCTGCTTGGCGAGCAGCTCGTGGTTCACCTTGATGACCGACCCGGGAACGCGCGCCTCGCGCTGGAAGCGCTCGCCCGGTTTGATGGCACCGCTCTGAATCAACTCGGCGAATGTCGGATCCGTGCCACCCTTGGTGTAGAGGGCCGGAGTCGCAGGCGGCACCGACGCTGGCGGTTCTGCCGCCCACAACAGGTTCATGGACAGCAATAGACATGGCAAGGCAATGGCTTTCATGACGGGGCAAGGAAGCGTCCCGAGAGGCTCGACCGCCGAAGCCGCAGCTCCCAATGACCAGGGCAGCTTAGCTCCGTAGCCACCTCATGGCCACTCAAGACATCCGCACGGGCTTCCCCAATCGTGCATGGTTGCGAGAGAAACAGCTCTTGAAGCTGCAACGCTGGACAGGGACATCAGTCGCGCACTCGCAAGTCCTTTGCGTGAAGCATCTTGCAGCCGTTACCCCAAAAACCATGAACATCACCCCCATCCTGCGCAAGTTGTTGACAGGCTGCACGCTTCTGACTGCAGCCAGCACTGGATTGAAGGCAGCCACCTATTATTGGGACACCAATGGAACGACTGGAGGCTTCGGGAATTCTAACGCAGCTACCAATTCAACGAATTGGAGCACGGATTCAGCAGGAACCGCGGTGGTCGCGGTCGCACCTACGTTTGGCACTGCTGATATCTTGAACTTCGGCACCAGCTCCAACGGCTATACCGGAACCATCACGGTCTCTTCCAACATCAAAGTCGCGAGTTTTGTCATCGGAAGCGCATCCGGCAACATCACCTTCAGCGGCAGCACGCTCGAACCTACCGGCACGACACCCGCCCGCATCACCAACAACTCGGATGCCCTCATCACATTTTCCAGCGGCATCCAAGGCAACACGGCAAGCATCATGCAAAGCGGAGGCGGTGTGCTCTACATCAACGGCGCCAAAACTTACGGCACCCACACCAGTGCGGGCGGCGTGGTGACCATCAACAGTGGAACCTTACGCATCAATTCTCTGGCAAATGCAGGGACGGCGTGCGGCTTGGGACAGGGCACGACAGGGAATCTGGCCGGCCGCCTGATCTTGAACGGGGGGATACTGGAATACACGGGCGCCACTGCCAGCACGGATCGCAATTTTCAGATCCGGACTGGCGGAGGAACCATACAAAACAACGGCAGCGGTGCCGTCACCTGGTCTGGTGCCGCGTCCTACGATGCGACCAATTCCGCACGCTCGTTCACGCTTGGGGGCAGCAACACGGGAAACAACACCTTTTCCAGCGTGTTGGCCGACAACGGCACCGGCAAACTGTCTCTGACCAAAGCCGATGCCGGCAAATGGGTGCTGAGCAACACCAACACCTATAGCGGCGCCACGACGATCAACAGCGGCACCCTGGCCTTGGATGCCACCGGCACGATCAACAACACCAGCGGCGTGGTGCTTGGCGGCGGCACCTTCGACGTCTCGGCCAAAACCAGCTACAGTGTCGCCAACCTCAGCGGCAATGGTTCGGTGGTGGGCACGATCAACGTCAGCACCGAGTTGGCCATCGGCGGCAACACCAATGCGGCCACGATCAACTTCGCCAACCTGGCATTGAGCTCAGGCACCACCGCCGTATTCGACCTGGCCGGCGGCGCCACTGCTGGCGATCTTGGCGATGTGTCCGGCACCCTTGCCCTCGGCAACGCCACCCTCGATCTCGTTCAGCTCGGCACCTACACGGCGGGCGATAAGTTCACCCTCTTTGCCTACGACGGCGCCCTCAGCGGAACCTTCTCGGGCCTCGCCGACGGAGCCATCTTCACCGACGCCGGTGGCGACTGGCAGATCGACTACAACGACAGCAGCGCCGGTCTGAACGGCGGCGTCAGCCTCAGCAACACCTACGTCACCGTCACCGCCATCCCTGAACCCCGCGCCGCCCTGCTCGGCGCGATTGGGCTGTTGTTGCTGCTGCGCCGTCGCCGCTAATGAAGTTCACATCACACCAACCCAAATCATGAGTCTCAAAAACATCCGCCCAGTCGTCACAGTGATGATCGGCGCATGCCTTGCTCCAAGTTCGCATGCGGCATCGATCGTTGGCAATCCGACCTTCGTCAATTCACTGACCGGAAGCATAATCAACACGACGGCGATGACCAATCTCAACCAGTGGGGCTATCTCGATGTAGGAATCTTAAATCCCTTCGCGGCTGGCACATACGCCTTCTCCGCACTCGCTGGCGCGAACTACGACGCAACACCTGCCTCCGGAACGGTGAGCATCACCAACAGCACCGTTGGGAACGGCAACACGACTCCAACGCTCTCCCATGCATGGACTTACTCGGGCGGCAACAACCCCACATCCGGAACAGACAGCTCGATCGGACGAACGTTTGGGAGTCTGGGTGCGACGGAAACCAACGGCATCGTCTTCAATTTCAACAACGTCGGCATCGGCAGCCACACCATCACCCTTTACCTGGGTCACATTCTGGACGCTTCGCAAACGGACACAAGAGTGTTCAAGATGAAGCACGCATTGAGCGCGACCGATGGCGGATTCTCCGGAGATTTCACCACAAACGATCTTGGCATCCAAGCCAATGGCACGACCATTTTCTCAACATACCAAATTGCCTTCAACAACGCGGTCGACACCAATGCGGACCTCGTGTTGACATTGGACTCGGTATCAGGCGGCACGGGAAACGGCATGATTTCCGGCTATACATGGCAAACAGCCGCCATTCCCGAGCCCCGCGCCACCCTGCTCGGCGTGATCGGGCTGTTGTTGCTGCTGCGCCGTCGCCGCTGTCATTGATCTCTTCCTGTTGATAGAGATTCTCCTTACCACAGGCCGCCTCCTTCCCGGACGCGGCCTGTTGCTTTTCCGCAGCGCCAACCTCCCGTTCGCGGTGCCTCTTCTTCAAACCGCGTTCTTACGAACGCAGCTACTATAAAGAGGCCAGCTCATCCCAAGGGTCTTCCCGCCACCCCATTCGTGTCCATTCGTGTTCATTCGTGGTTTCTCCCCTTCCTCATCAATCCCTTGAATGCGCGCTCGGCGAGCGCGCGCTACCTTATCGCCATCGCGGCCGGCATCATTGGCCCGACTGCTGGTATTCCCGCAGGGCCACCGGCATGAATTCGCGCAGCGCTTGGATGCGCGTCTGATCGAGCGGGTGCGTGCGCAAAAACTCGGGCGCTTCACCCTTCTTTTGCTTCATGCGCCAGGCAGCGAAGCGGCCCCACAGATCGACCGCATCGCGCGGGTCATAGCCGGCGCGGGCCATGTAGATGGCGCCCAGCTTGTCGGCATCGAGTTCCGCGCCGCGCGAATAGGGCAGGATCACGCCAAGCGTGCCGGCAGCGGCAGCCCCGCTGGCAGCGGCGGCGCGGCCACCCTTGTCGACGCCTTTGGCCGCAAGCACGCTGTCGAGCACCACGGTGCCGAGCATCACCCCGGCGGCCTGGTTCATCCGCTGCTGCGAGTGATTGAGCACGACATGGGCGATTTCGTGACCGAGCACGGCGGCGAGGCCGGAATCATTAAGGGTGACCTGGAACAAACCGCTGTGCACGCCGACCTTGCCACCGGGCAGGGCGAAGGCATTCGGCGTCGGATCCTCGAAAACCACGAATTCCCAGTGCGGGTTGGGCAGGTCGATGACCTTCTGCAGGCGCGCGGCCACCCGTTGCACCTGCGCGTTGTAGGCGGCATTCGAGGAAACCTTCTTCTCCTTCTTCATCTCGTCGAATGCCCGGTGGCCCTGAGCCACCAGCGAGCTCGACGGCGCGCTCGTGCGCACGGCACCGGTATTCGGATCGAATGAGGATACCGCGCAGGAGCTCATCATGGCGGCAGCAGCGGCAAGGCAGAAGCAACGGATCAGCATGGCACCAAATTCGCGCAAGCCGGGCCTCCTGACAAGTCCGGGTTGCCGACCTGATGGCATCCGCCATTTACAACCGTGGTCGTTTGGTGAAGCCTGCGGCCATGGCGAAACGAATCCAATCCGCCGCAGAGCAAGTGGCCGATGCGCTGCTGCAGGAGCTGATGCGCGGTCGCTGGACCGGCACCCTGCCGGGCATTCATTGCCTGTCGGCCGAACTGGGTTTCCCGCGCAAGCCGGTCGAGCGGGCGCTGGAATTGCTCGAGAAGCAGGGGGTTCTGGTGTCCCAAGGCGTGGGCAAGCGCCGCAAGATCACGCTGCCCAAGGACTTCAAACCGCCGGCACTGCAGCTGACGATCTTGCACTATCAGGATCACGACCCCTCGATCGGATACATCCTCGAGCTGCAGCACCGACTGATGGAAGCCGGGCACAACGTCAGCTTCTCGCCCAAATCCCTGCTCGATCTCAACATGGACGTCAAACGCGTGCAGCGTCTGATCAAAGAATCGGACAGCGACGCCTGGATCGTGTTCGCCGGGCATCGCAAGGTGCTCGAATGGTTTGCCGAGCAGTCCGTGCCCGCGTTCGCGATGTTCGGGCAACGCCGCGGTTTGAACATCGCGGGCACCGGGCCCGACAAGGTGCCGGCGCTGATCGAAGCCACGCAGCACCTGATCTCACGCGGCCATCGCAAGATCTCGATGCTAGTGCGTGAAGAACACCGCAAGCCCGCGCCCGGGCCATTCGCCAGTGCCTTTCTCGATGTGTTGCATCAACACGGCATCCCCACCGGACCCTACAACCTGCCGGACTGGGACGACAACCCGGAAGACTTCCGCCGCTGCATCGATTCGTTGTTCGAGGTCACGCCACCCACCGCTCTCATCCTCGACGAGGAATTTTTGTTCAACCTGGCGCAACACCACCTCGCGCGCAAAGGCATCCTCGCGCCACAACACGTGTCGCTGATCTGCTCGGACCCCGACCCGACCTTCGCTTGGGCCTACCCCTCGGTGGCCCACATCAGCTGGGAGACTGGCAGTGTGGTCAACCGCATCGTGCAGTGGGCCGACAATGTGGCCAAAGGCATCGAGGACCTGCGACAAAGCAAGACCACCGCCAAGTATGTGCAAGGCGGCACGGTGGGACCGGTGATGAAGCCGGGCGCTAACTGCTCCTCATGACCTACGGCCTCACCCCACTAGAACCTCTGCACTTTCACCCGCATGAACTGACGAGTCGCTCCACCGGCGCTGATCGCTTGGGTGCTGCGGAAGACGACGGATTCCACACCAGCGCTGATGGTCGTCGGACTGCCGACTTGGACGGCGGCATTGGTCGATGACCAGGGCCCTGCAGGTGAAGGGGCGGTCTCCACGGTGTAAAGCAGGCCGGTCGAAGGATTGAGGCGATGGAAAGTGATCTTGAGATAGTCCTCGCCACTGACCGCCGCGAAACCCGGGGTCGTGAAGGCGGAATCGGATGACTGAAGCGGGTTGGTGGCAAAGGCATACTCCAACAGATTTTTCAGGCCGTCGCCATCGGGATCCGCCTGATCGCCGCTGATGCTGGAATTGGCCAGATCGCGACCGCTGAAGTAGGCCGACTGATATCCGGCGTAGTCAGCGAAGATCGTTTGCGATGCGAGCGCCTTGCCCGTGAAATCGAAGAGCGCCTGGTTCTCCCAGTTGTTGCCGCTGTTGGAATTGGTGTTGTCCCAGCCATTGCCAGTGACTGGCGTCCAGGTGGCATCCCAATAAATAACACCCGCACCGCGTTGGTTCGGAACCGCGTTCACGATGTCGAGGATGGCCTTCATCATCGCGCGCTGGCCAGCGACGGTGGCGGGGTAGCCCGAGGTGAGTTGAGATTCCATGCCGATCACGTTGTTCTGGTTGTCGGCCCAGCCGAGCGTGAACGGATAAGCGGTTTCACAGATCAGCACCGGCCGCGCAAAGCGGGCGGCGAGGCCGTTGATGGCCGTCTGCATGTCGGTAAGTGTGCCGTGCCAGTAGGGATAGTAGGAAACCCCGGTGTAATCCCAATCGATGCCCTGCGCCTTCACGCTGTCGAACCACCATTGCACGGCGGCCCAGTCGGTTGCTTTAGCAATGTGCAACACCACGCCGGCTTGCGGTGCGGCAGCACGCACTGCCGCGATGCCTTGCGCGAGCAACTGGGAAAGATTGCCGAAGTTCCAGCCGTTGGTCGACACGCGGCCTTCGCTCCACAACATGCCATCGTTGATCTCGTTGCCGATCTGCACGTAATCGGGCGCGGCTCCGGCCGTGACCATGGCCGAGCAGACCTCGTAGGTGTGATTGTAGACGTCGGTCTTGAGTTGAGCCAACGTGTGCCCGCTCCAGGCGGCGGGTTTGGTCTGTGTGCCCGGGTCGGCCCAGACATCGGAGTAGTGGAAGTCGACGAGCACCTTCATCCCCAGCGCCTTGGCGCGCACCGCCATCGCCACCACCTTCGCCTGGTTGTTGTAGCCGTCGGCCGGCGTGTGAAACACCCGCAGGCGAATGGTGTTCACGCCATTGGACTTGAGAATCGCCAGCGCATCACCGGTGTTGCCATTCGCATCCTTGTAGGTTCCACCGAGGGCCTCGCTCTTTGCCAACGACGAGACATCCGCGCCTTTGATCCAGACAGCCGCCTGCAGTGGCGCCATGCAGAGCAAGGCTGCCGTCAGGATGATGCGTGGATGGATGATGGATTTCGCCAGCAGCATGGGTTTGATGTGCAAAAGCTCACCCAATCCTCGGGCAGGATGATGAGCCTGCTCATCCCTGAATGATTCCGGGCCCATGACAATCCCGAGCCGCCTGAGAAACCGTGCTAATTACGGGAAGGTCAGCGACCCCGGTCAAGCGATCCACCATCAACGCTTGAGGCGCTCGTCCAGGGTTTCCGCCAACTGCTTGCGCAGGGCCTCCGACTCGGGCTTGCCTGCCAGATTCGTCCACTCCTTGAGGTCGTTCTGGTGATCGTAGAGCTCCTCGCTGCCATCGCCGTAGCGGATGTAGCGGTAGCGCTCGGTCTGCAAAGCGAAGCTGTTCTCCAGCCATCCGGTCAGCACCGGATGCGGCCACTCGCGGGCCGGCTGCTGGAGCAACGGCAGCAGGCTGCGGCCCTGATTGCTGGGATTCGCCGGCAGACCGCACATCTCAACCAGGGTCGGATACAGGTCGATCAAGCCCACCAACCGCTCGCAACGCGCGCCGCTGCTCACGCCCGGTCCGGCGATCACCAAAGGCACATGTGACGATCGCTGCCACAACGATTGCTTCTGGAAGGTGTTCTTCTCGCCCAGATGGTAGCCATGGTCGGACCACAACACGATGACCGTGTTGTCGCGGTAGGGGCTCTGATCCAGTGCGTCGAGCACCCGGCCGATCTGGTGGTCGGCGAAGCTCACACAGGCGAGGTAGGCCTGCACCATGTCGCGCCACTGGTTGGTTTCAATCGCCCAGTCGGTGCGCGGCATCTGCTTGAGAATGCTGATCCGTTTCGCGATCTCCGGCACATCGTCGAGATCCTTCGGATCATAGGGCGGCAAGGTCAGCTTCTCCTTGTCGTAAAGATCATACCACTTCTTCGGCACATACCACGGCACGTGCGGCCGCAGGAAGCCGACCATCAGGAAGAAGGGCTTGTCGTGTTTCACCTGCAGCTGCTCGACCGCCCAAGCGGCCGCTTGGTGGTCGGGCAGATCTTCGTCGCGCTCCGGCGCCATCGCCCAGTCGGTGCTGGTGCCCTGCTGCGGCCAATGCTTCTTGAGATTGCCGGTGCCACCGTTGAAGGCACCGCGCCCGCCGCTGGCATCCACGCTGCCCTTCGGCACATGGTGGTGGCAGATCTTGCCCACCGCCAGAGTGCTGTAGCCATGGCGGCTGAAATACGTGTGCAGCAGATCGGTGCCGAGCTTCCGGGCATGCTTGGCCAGCGCCTCGTCCTTCATGTGGTCATCGTAGCCGAGGGTCGTCGGCAACAAGCCGCTCATCACGCTCGCGCGCGACGGCCCGCACAAGGGAAACTGGCAATGCGCTTGGGTGAACACCATCCCGCGTTGGGCCAGACGATCCAGATTCGGTGTCTTCGCGTCGGGATAACAACGGGCGAAGTAGGCGAAGTCGTTGAGATCATCGACCGCGATGAACAACACATTCGGCCGTTCGGCAGCCACTGCGGTGAGCAAAGCACAAACCCCCACCACCAAAACTCGAATCAGGCTCGCCATGACGGATGGATACGCGGCAGGCATGCCAAGTCAATCATGCTGACGCGCACGCCGATGTGGCTGCTGGCCGATGCGCCACCCCGTCACGGCGTCGGCAAGGTTCCGTTCAGGCGCACGAACACCCTGCCCGTGCCTCCCGCCGCACTGGCGGGCACCGTGGCCTGGACCTGGATGTAGTCCTGACCGTCCACCGGAGTGATCACAAATAGGACACCGCCGTCGGTGCCGTTGGTGTCGGGAACAGTGACCGTGTGATCATCCCAAGGGTCGTTCTGGCCGAGGTCCCAGCTCGTTTGCAATTGGAGCAGCGCCGCCCCGCGTGCGGATGACTTGCGCAGCCGGAAATTCAGCACCAGATCACCGCCGGTCTCGCTGGTTGTCGGCATCAGCGCATGAGCAGGCGCACCCGGTGTGGCCGCTCCCAACAACCACGCCAAACCGTCCGTGATGCCATCGCCGTTGGCATCACCCGTGAAGGTGGTTCCACTACCGTTGGTCGCCAGCCAGCCATCGAAGGCGTTTCGCACGCTGATCGCCAAAGTCGCCTGCACGGGCATCGAGGAACCATCCCTGACGCTCACGGTGAAACTGTTGTCTCCCACATCACTGCTGCCGGGAGTGCCCGACAGAGAGCCATCCGCAGCCACATTCAACCAGGCCGGACCGCTGACTTTCGCAAAGGTCAGCACATCATGGTCGATGTCGCTGGCATCGGAGGTCAAGCTCGCCGCATACGCAGAGCCTTCCGCCGCCGCCGCTTTGTTGACCGTTGACCCCGACCATGTCGGCGCGCTATTGGCCGGCGCCAAATAATTCAACTGCAGTGAGGAGCCATTGGCGGCGGTGTTGACCCGGTAACGGCGGAAGGTGGTAGTTGCCGGATCCACACTCATGTTGAAGCGGAAATACACCGTGCTGCGAGTCGGAGTGTTTCCGCTGTAGTAGCTCTTGAGCAAATCAAGAGCCGCTCCGGAAAGCGTGATCGAACGGCTTTCTGCCGGGCTGAAGGGGTTGTCGGCAGTGCCCGTGATGGTGGGTTTTGGCGTGGCCGCTCCGACCAACTTGGCGCTGGCATTTGGATCCGCATTGCCATGGTAGAAGAAGGTGGTGCCAGTGCCGGTCGGGTCGGCGCTATCGAGCAGATAGACATGCAGGTCAGGCAGGTTGGCATCTCCAGTCGAGTCGCGTGCTGTGGTGATCTCAAAACTGACGGTGGCTCCATCCAAGGTGGCTCCAGTCGGCAAGGTGGGCAGGGTGTAGGAGAACACCACATTATGATCGTAACGCGCACCGCTAGCACCTGCCACTCCGATCAGATCGTTGGCCGAGGTGTAGTAGCCCAGCGGATGCGTTGTTGGGTTTTCCGCCTCACCCCGGATGTAGTGCTTCGCCGCTGATGCCGCAGTGGTCTCGGTCGTCCACTGCGCGTAGAGCGTGTGATAGCCCGGCTCAGTGACCGTCGTGATGCTGGTCACTGCTGTGCCGCCCGTAGCCGCGGTGTACCAGCCCTTGAAGGTGTAGCCGGGGCGACTGGTCGTTGCCAAGGAACCGTAGGTCGATCCCGTCGTCACGGTCTTGCTGACCGGGCTGGGCGTCGTGCCGCCGTTCGCCTCGAAGTTCACCGTAGGCGATGAGGTCCAATAGGCGTAAAGCGTGGTGTTGGCCGTCAGATTCCACGTCGTGGCACTGGTCATCGAAGCGGTGTAGTACTGCGTGCCGCCACCATTGATCGCGCTGTAGTAGCCAGCGAATATCCACCCGCTGCGAGTGGGTGCGGTGGCGGTGGGCATCGCCGCGCCGTAGGTCGCCGTCACGCCGCTGCTGCCGCCCGTGCCGCTTTGCTTGTCGAATGTGACGGCATAGGTGTTCGCCGTCCACTTCGCATATAGCGTGAGGTGGTTGTCGATCGTGAAGGTGCTGCTAACAGCGTAGTCGGCGCCGCTGCCATCGGACATCGTGTTCCAGCCGTTGAATGTGTACCCGGTGCGAGACATCGTGCCCGCGCCGAGGATCGTCGCTGCCGTTCCCGGCGTATAGGGATTGTTGCCATCGGTGGGCACCATGCCGCCGGTCGAGCCGTTTACCTTGTAGGTCACCACCGGTCGCAGGCGTCGTTCGAGTTGATCCTGATAGAGTGAGGCCGGCTCGAGAGTGGCACCGCTGCCGACCCCTTCCAAGTGGTCGGCGGGCGAGGTGTTGCCGTTGGTCGTGATCGTCACGCCGGACTTGCTGCCACTGGTGCCGATGACGTAGCCGTAACGTCCTTGCTCACTCTTGACGATACTGGTGTAGCGCGTGCCGCCGCCGGTGGTGTTCCAATAGACGGCGTGGGCGGAAGTGAGCCCATGCGGAACAGTGCCGGAAGTGGTGCGGTGATGGGCGGTGTAGAAACTGTTGTAGGCGTTGCAGCGGTCCCACAGGTTCGAGTGGCTGAAGTGCATGTGGTTGTCGCTGCCCGAGCCGGTGGTTGCATAGGGAGTGGAAGAAGCCCCCAATGCGCGTCCGGTTTCACGGTCGTCACATTGCAGGAAGACATTGCCCGAGGTGCCTGCATGCGAAATCACGAAACCGTGACGCGCGAGATCGGAGGTGCAGGACTGCACCAAACAGTCATTGGAGTTCTGCAACCGATACATGTAACCGTTGCCGCCGCCACCGCCGTATTGAGGGCGACCCATCCAACAATCCCTCACCGTGACCCTCATGGAGTCGTTCAAAGACACCCCGTTGGAAAGCATGTGGGCGGTGGTGGTGTTGCCGCTGGGCATATAGCTTTTGACATCGCTGGCCCAGCAGTCGCGCAAGTTCCGCATCTCCAGCAGCCAGCTACCATGAGCATCGTAAGCCGCAGTGCCGACCACGCCGTAATCACTCTCTCCCCAAGTCGTTCCCGAATGCTGCACATTGCCGATCGAAAGCGCCTCGACGCCCACGCCGGTGAGAAAACCGGTCACTTTCGATACGCGGGCATTGTCGCGGGTCTTCATGGTGTAGCGTGTCGGCACATCCACTTCGATCCAACCCTGCGCCTGATTCACCGCCACCACTTCACGGAGGTATTCCGCAGATGCCGGATAGCCTTTGGTCGTATTCCACCAGGTCTGCTGGTTGTGCTCAACCACCCAGGCATCCGTGAGATCCCACTTGATCATCACGACATCTCCCACCGCAAAGGTGCTTGGCGTCGCCACCGGGATGCGGCGTGTCGGCCCCGTCAGATCCGCGGTCAACAACACCGCCGAACCCGTGGTGGTCGACGCCGGTGAAACCTCGACCACCGACTTGCTGCGCATCACCGTCTGGGTGTTGAACAGGAAAGTGCTCGCCGAACCCGCACCGCGCAGAACGACGTTGGATTTGCTGATGCGCAGGCAGTAGGCATTGGTGCCCTGCGGCGAAATCTGGTAAGTGCCGGCAGGTAGGTAGACCACGCCGCCGCCGGCGGTCTGCGCGGCGTTGATCGCATTCTGAATGGCCACCGTGCTGTCGCTGTTGCCGGCCTTGTCCGCCCCATAGGTCGGACTCGTCACATCATAAACTGGACCGCTGACCGTCGGAATCGCCTGCGTCCCGCTTTTGTAACCGGCATAGGAAAAATCCTGGATCAGCTTGGCGGTGTAAAAGGAGGTCGTCTCGCTCGGTCGCTGCCAGTTTTCCGGATAAAGTGTGCTCCGCCACTGGGCCTGAAGTGTGCCGGCCAGAAGCATGGGCACGAGCAGGCGGACCAACCTGATTTTCATCAGGGGCAGCAAGCGGGCATTTGGCTGATGGGCTGGGAAACGCATGGCTGCAGCCTGTGGGGGGGATCTTGGGAAAATCCGGTGGGGTTTTTGCTCCGGCCATGGCATGAGCCACCTCGAGCCCTTGCATGATGCCCAATTGCCAACAGGCGTCGAGCCATCTTCATGCGAAAACCATGATCGTTTGGGGACGGATTCCTGCACACCCAGGACTCCAACGGCCAACTCGACATTCCCGCCGGTGGCCGCCATGATGGTTCTCAAGATCGACCACGCGGCTGCCATGCCCGCTCCAAAGCCATGATCCGCCTGCTCTTGAAATTGCCGCTGTGCCTCACCCTTTGCTTGAGCCTCGCCTGCTGCGGGCGCGCCAAATCGGAGAAACTCGACCCCAACCCGGCCCCACCAGCGGAGCTCGGCCGCAGCTTCAAAGTGATCCATGTCCAGGTCGCGCTCTGCGACAACGCCTCGCAAGGGATCGCCCCGGTGCCGGCGAAAATCGGCAATGGCGACGACCCCGCCAACAACCTGTATTGGGGCTGCAGCGACGGCGCGCGCTCGATCTTTGCCAAGAGCCCGTCGTGGAAACGCCTCAGTGCCGGCAAGGTGGATGACCGCCCTGAAATCCTCGAACGGCTGGTGTTCCAGCATCAGCAAAACCAGGCCATCCTGGTGATCGATGCCTGGCAGGGAGCGCAGATCAAACCCTGCATCCGCCAGTTCTGCCAATCGCTGGCCGGCCAGTATTACGAAAGCCTCAAGCTGAAGGCGGCCAAGGGCGAGGCCACGATCAACCTCGGCGGCGGCGCGGATTTCCTCGCCTTCATCGGCCACAACGGACTGATGGAATTCCAAATCCCCCAATACCCCGCCAACCCGAATCGCAAGCAAACCGTCAGCGCAGCGGTCTTCTGCTGCAAGAGCCAGAGTTTCTTCAGCGGTCATCTGGAAAAGGCCGGGGCCAAGCCGGTTCTGCTCACGGCCTCGAACATGTACCCCGGCGCCTTCCTGCTCCACGAGGTGCTCAACGGCTGGTTCGCCAATGAGGACCACCCCTCGCTGCGCCAACGCGCCGCCCGCGCCTACGCGAAAAATCAAGGGATCAGCACCAAAGGCGCGCTGACCGTCTTCGCGCCGCTGCCCTGAACCGCACGCTTTAGCGGCAAGCAAACTTTGCCCGGCGGCAAATCCCTGCTAGGGTACTCCATTCTTCATGATGGAGCACCTCGACATGCTGGTCGCCCTCGCCGTGCTGGTGGGGGTGTTCGCGCTGTTCACCCGGGAACGCCTGCCCAACGATCTGGTGGCGCTCGGCGGACTGGCGCTGTTGCTGTTGTCCGGCGTGCTGGATGAAGCTGACCTCGGCGCCATCTTCGCCAACCCGGCGCCGATGACCATCGGCGCTATGTTCATCCTCGGCGAGTCACTCACCCGCACCGGTGTGATCGACTGGATCGCCCGCCACTTCGAAGCCTGGGCCGGCCGCTCGCTGCTGCGCGCCATCCTGGTGCTCGGTCTGGTGGTCGTGCCGCTGTCCGCCTTCATGAACAGCACGCCGGTGGTCGTCGTCTTCCTGCCGGTGCTGATGTCGCTGGCGCGCCACACCGGACTCAAGGCGAGCAAACTGCTGATGCCGCTGTCCTTCCTCAGCATCCTCGGCGGCACGATCACGCTCATCGGCACTTCCACCAACCTGCTGGTTTCCGGTCTGGCGAAAGACCAAGGACAAGCGGCCTTCGGGATTTTTGAGATCAGCGGACTCGGCATCGCCTACGCGCTGGTCGGCTTCCTCTACCTGCTGTTCATCGGCAGCCGCTTCCTGCCCGAGCGCGACTCGGTGAGCAGCCTGCTCCATGCCGAAGACACACGCAGCTTCTGCAGCGCGGTCGAGATTCCCGACGGCTCGCCGCTGATCGGCCAACGCTTGGTCGAGCTGCCCTTGTTCACCAACGGCAAGCGCACACTCGTGTATGAGGTGATCCGCAAAGGCCACCGCGTCGAAGACATCCCGCTCGATGCGATCACGCTGCAAGCCCGCGACCTGCTGTGGTTCCATGCCTCGTCGAAGGAACTGGCGACCATCGAGGGCCACCGCGGCGTGCACATGATCCATCAACGGGAATCCGAAGAGAAACGCGATCCCGAACACAGCGTGCAAACGGTCGAAGCGATCATCGGCCAACGCAGTCCGCTGATCGGTAAAAGCATCCGCGCCTCGGACATCCGTCGTCGCTACGGCGTGGTGGTCATCGCCCTGCACCGGCAAGGGCAATCACTCAGCGAAGGTTTCCGCGACACGCCGCTCGCCTTCGGCGACACGCTGCTGCTGCATGGGCCTTTGCCGAATCTCGCGCGCCTCAACCGCGATCAGGGTTTCCTGAGTCTGAATGAAACCCGCATCCAGCCGATCATGAAATCGCGCGCCGGGCTTGCCGTCGGCGTGCTCGCCGCAGTGGTTGCCAGCGCCGGCTTCGGACTGCTGCCGATCACCACGGCGGCAATCATCGGCGCCGTGATCGTGGTCCTCTGCGGCTGCCTGCCCTTGCGCGAAGCCTACCGCGCGATCGACTGGCACATCCTCTTCCTCATCTACGGCATGCTCGGCATCGGACTGGCCGTCGGCAAGACCGGCGCGGCGGCGTGGATCGCGGAAGGCATGACCGGTGTGATGGCACCCTACGGCCCACTGGTCGTGCTGGCCGTGCTTTACCTGCTGGTGTCGATCCTCACCGAACTGATCACCAACAATGCGGTGGCGATCCTGATGACACCGATCGCAATCTCGATCGCGCACACGATGGATGTCGATCCGCGGCCTTTCCTGGTGGCGATCATGTTCGGCGCCAGCGCCAGTTTCGCCACCCCGGTCGGCTACCAAACCAACACTTATGTCTATGGCGCCGGTGGTTACCGCTTCACCGACTTCCTCAAGGTCGGCATCCCGCTCAACCTCCTGCTGTGGCTGACCGCCGTGCTGCTCATCCCGCTGATCTGGCCCTTTCACTGAACGGCTCGCAAGAGAGCGGAGGACAGCTTCTGAAAGTATATCTTGTCATTTATGAAAATGATAGGTGTATGATGATGCACCATGAATGAATCCCAGCCCACAGGCCCCACCACTCCTACCGACACCGAGCGTTATCCATCGAGCCTTCCCTTCTACAAGCCGAACAACCGCGGGACCGGAGGTGTGGTGCGCTTCGCGCTGAATGCCGCCAAGGGCGCGGTCTTCCTCGAGGCCGCCAACCAGAGCGGTGAACGCCAGTTCGACTGGGACCAGAAGATCATCATGAAGTGGGGCCTGGCCGACATCGGCGCCGCCCTCGCCGTGCTGCAAGGACGCCAGCCGCAGGCGAAACTGTTCCATCAGACCGACTCCGCCAACAGCACGGTCGAGCTCAGCCGCCGCGAAGACCCCGACAAGGCCCCGTACCTGCTCACGGTCAGCCGCCAGCAAAGCGCCGACAAATCGCTGCGCAAAGTGAGCATCCCGCTGTCGCACGGCGACGCCGCCCAGCTCGAATGCTCACTGCGCCGCGCCATCACCCGCATCCTGATGTGGTGAGGCCCTTCACTCCTCCAATCGGCCAGCCTGGAAAAATCGGGAATGCCGGGAATTGCATTCTCGCCAACAACCACGCCGGGCCTAGGCCGTACCCGTGCCATTCAAGGGGTTGAAATGCGTCCAATCCCTGCCGTCCTCTGCTGTTTTTTCAAATATGGAGATATTGCCAACCGGGCTGCAGATCTCACGGAAATCGAGCCTGTTCGTGCGGACGAAGTCAACCACAGCCCGAATGCTCTGCATCCACATGTCGTCAAAGATGATCAGTCCACCAATACTGCAAAGCTGCGCATACAGGTAAAAGTCCGTCAAGACATCGTCATAGCGGTGATTCCCATCAATGAAGATGAGGTCGAAGCGACTGCCTTGCCGTGCCAAATCGGCGGCCACCCTGTCCGAACGGTCCTCCACCAGCCTGAAGCAGGTGACACCATCGATGTTCGGCGCACACGCTTGCGCGTGAACCAATCCAATGCCGCCCCAGTGGGTCGACTGGAATGGATCAATTGCGGTATGGTGACCATTTCTGTTTCTAGCCAAAGCGGCCAGGATGTAGAGGGTGCTGAACCCATAAGCCATTCCGATCTCAAGAGTCCGACTGAGTTTGCGGCTGATGATGAGATCGTGCAAATGCAGTCCCTGCTCGACCGAAATGCGGGTATTCTCGTCCAGCTGGTGCATCTTTGCATCGATGCCCCTCTGGGCTTCTCTCCGATACATGGAGGCCAAGGCATCACGAAATGGCTGATCCACAGCCGATAATTTCTGCTGCAGGTCTTGTGGGCAAGGCTGCGCCGATACCTCATCCGAGGGCTTCTTAACGGGCTTTGCTTTGAAGGGGTTTCTCATGGGCGGCCGCTGGTCTTGAACATGAAGTTGGTTTCGGGCAGGTCTGGAACCAGATGGCTGTTTGCCTTTGCATCCTCTGTCACACAGTCCCGGTAAAAGTCCTCGTGAATGAAAATCCAATCCATCCAACTCAGCAAGCCTTTCTGATAATGCAGGTTGTGGATATTCACAAGCTGGTAGCGGCGCAGCTTCAGAAAACGAAAGAGCTCATCAAACTCCGGGCCACCTCGGTACATTTCCAAAAAGGTATGCTCAAACATGATGATCGCGATCCTGCCTGCGGTCATCAGACGGTCAGCGCCTTTCAGCACTTCAAGATCAAATCCCTGTGTGTCCGATTTGAGGACATGGATGAACTCGATGCCCTGCTGGTCCGCAAACTCGTCAAGCGTCGTGACTTCCACCTCCAGCTGAGTTGCTTTTTCAGCCCATGAGTAGGGGCCATGCTCCAGAAAGGAACTCATGACCGACTGGTTCGAAATCCCCAACGGCATGTTGCACGTCTGTGAACCGACCGCCAGCTTCCAGGCGCTCACTCTTTCGAGCGCGTCACATTTCGTCGCCAATTGACTGAATGCTTCCGGCGCCGGCTCAAAGGTATGGATGGTCGCAGTGGGAAAATTGGTGGTGAATTCATCAACCGATTGTCCGATATTTCCACCCACATCAAGAATCATCGGCGCGGCCACATTGCCGAGCAGTCGCTGGAAATCGTCCATCGGCCCGGACGGCAGCTTGCACTCCTCAACCCTGCGCTTGACGACATCATAACCAAAGTGCCCGAGGATTAGTCCCGCCAACTTCCTTATTGCTCTTCCGATGTTCATGAATTTGTTCACCTCCAGATTCGGCATGAAGCTTGGCTTCGTCGGCAAAACCAAACAGGCATGCCCAGCACCCGGATGATGTGCCTATTGGATTTGGTGATCTTGGATGTGAAAATGAACCTCCTGAATCTGTCGACACGCCGCATTTTTCTGAGCATGGCGGGTTGTTCCCCTTTCGGACAATAGGAGGCAAAGTAGTTGGCAAGGCCGAGAAAGGCCCGGTATCGCTTCTTCTTGAAATGGCGTGGGAGGCTCGCGTAGAAGTCACAGAGTATTCCGAGACACAGAACGGCTGAGTCAGCATACGCGCCACTGCCGGCGCAGCCGACGCTTTTGGTCACCATCTGCTCATGCTGCCGGTAATAAATGCACGGAGCATGAAGGCGAGCCGAACTTTCACAGAAGGTGAAAAGCATGAACGAGAAGGTGGTGTCCTCATGCGGGTGGGGCCCTTCCGGAAAACGCAGCTCGGGGTGATCCAACAACAACTGCCTGCGGAAAAGATACCACCACGCCGCATGACCACACATGTGGCTCAACGGCTTGGCGCTCTCGAAATAGTCCTGATGCACACTTTCGCCCTGCCCACCAAAATAGATCGCATCATGAAACACGATATCCACCTGCCGCTCATCAGCCATCCTGTAAAGATCCTCAAGCGCCGTGGGGCTGAGGTAGTCGTCTGAGTCGATCACCTTGACATAGTCTGCCCTGGCGGCTTCCAGCCCGCGGTTACGGGAAGCACCAACACCCATATTAGATGAGTTGCGCAGGATGATCACCCGATCATCTCCCGCAGCACTTTCCTCGATGATGGCCACCGAAGCATCCGGACTGGCATCATCCACAAAAATGATTTCGATGTCATGCAGCGTCTGATTGACCAGTGATTCAACACATTCGCGAATGTACCTTTCCACTTTGTAAACGGGAACCACCACCGATACCAGCGGCCGACTCCGCGAACCATCGTCTCTGAGAATCCCAACTTGACGGCCCGGCCAAGACATCACAGCACCTTTTCAGCTCGCCTACGCATTGACAAGAACGATGATGCTCGAGTCATCACTTGTGATCGAAGAGGTGAGGCATGCGGGCCACCCCTGTAAGCAACCCTCTCTTCAATGCCGGAAATTTGCTTTGTTTTCCCTTGCAAGCGAAGATCGCGCCGCTTGTTGGGATCTGATGCAGATTGGCTGTCTTCGCAAAAACCGCCCTCCAGGGGTTCTGTCCGCGTGTGGCTGGACTTGATCTGCCACATGCGGTAATGATGGAGCTGCCAGCCCTCGCCTAGTGAGCCCCACGCGACCAAGCTAACAAATGCCAACTTTCGCTGTTTTTTTTCATATCTACTGGCCGCTGTGGCACCCAGTTTTTCGCAGATGCCTTGGGCCGCTTCTATGGTGACCTGCTCAGGGTCGATCATGAGCCGTTCCAGAAAGAGTATGAGACCGCTGCTAATTTTTCTGCATTCCATGAGGGCAAAGAACCGGTGCTGACTCCCGAAATAGTGGCGCACCTTGACTGCATCGAAAAGACCCTTACGAGCCACTGTTATGTCGAAACCGGCTGGCCGGCTTATGGGCTGCTGCCCCACCTCATGCAACGCTTCCGGGGCCGTATCAAAGTGGTTCACCTGTATCGAGAACCGTTGCGCGTCGCTTCTTCACTGACCACTCATGCCGTTTACTCCCGGGATGAATGGACACAAAAGTTGACACTGACCCCCACCACGCCGGGCGTGACCCAACCTGAATTGGCGGAAGACCATTGGCGGCGAATGACGGAATTCGAGAAATGCCTGTTCTGGTGGACCGAAATCAATGCCTTCGCGCTGCGGCTCAGGAACCAGCATCCGTCCGATCATTGGTTGGACCTGAAGTTCGAATCCGTCTTCAACACCAATGACGCAGATCGGTTGGCCGACTTGGCCAGATTTCTCGAAATCCCGGTTCGTGAAGCGTTTCTGCAGTCGAGGTCGAAGCCAACCGACAATTTCGTCTGCCAAACAACCTCCCGGCTACCCTTGGACGTGATTCACCAATACGCTGCTGCTGTCAGCCTTGCAAAAACGCTTGGCTAGAATACCGAAGGAGAGAATTTTGCGATCATTGAGCAACGCTATCGTGCTCCGGGGCCAAGCCTCGTGCAACGCTTGCGGAAACTGCTCGGTTCATAATCGCCCATCACTCGTCTCCAGATGCTGCCCGGAATGGCTGTCGCCACGGTGTATGCTCGAAATCCACGGGTATGCCGCATGACGCCCGGATGATCGTGACGGTGACCATTCGGATTCTTCACCTAGCACGCGTCAACCAGCACGACCCACAATCTGCGTGGCACTGCCGAAAAAGCGGCTGCGCAGCGTGACTTCAAAACCAGCCTTGCGAAAGGCATCGATGACGCGCCCGCAATCGCCGAAGGCTGCCGTGTAACGCCACAGCATTCGGTAGTTGTCCGGATTGCCGAGAAACAAACTGCCGAGAAACGGTACGTAGTGCTTCACATAGATGCGGAAGAAGAAGCGAATGACGCGATTGGGCGGCATGGAGAACTCTAACAGGCTGATCGCGCCCCCAGGTTTCAGCACGCGCCGGACCTCCTTCGCCAGAAGCTCGATTTCCTCCGCCGCCAGGGTTTTCAATCCGAACGTGGAAAGCAGGGCATCATAGCTGGCATTCTCCACAGGCAGATCGAGCGCACTGGCATGGATCACCCGGCTGCTGCCATGACGATGCCGCTTTACCGTGGCCTCGGCGCGCTCGCACATCTTGTCACACCAATCGACCAGATCGACCTGCACCTCGGCGCCACATCGCTGCATCAGATGCGGCAGGCACTCGGCGCCGCCGGTCATCAAATCGCAAACACGCCGCCCCGTCGGCGGAATCCCCTGCGCCGCCTGCTTGCGCCAGAGCCAAGTGAATCCCAGCGACGAGAACAAGTTCACCACACCATACGTTCCGGCCATCTCATCGAACAGCCCCTTGACGAAGATTTCGGAGTGGATGTCTTCCATGAAGGGCTGAAATTGTTGCAACTCGCTCTATGTAAGTGAGTTGTGATGACTCAGGCGTTTTCCCGCTCCAGCTTCTCCAGCCAGACGACCAGCATGGCGATATCGGCGGGGGTGATCCCAGGAATGCGGCCCGCCTGCCCCAGAGTCTCGGGCCGAATTTCCGCAAAGCGCTGCTGAGCCTCTTTCTTGAGCCCGCGAATCGTGGTGTAGTCGAGCCCGGCCGGTATCCGACGACCCTCCTGCTTGGCCAGGCGGTGGATCTGCGACTCCTGCCGTTCGAGGTGGCCCTCATACTTCACCTCGGTCTCGATCAAGGGCCAGACCGCCTCCGCAAACTCGCGCCGCAAGGCATCTGGCAGTTGCGTCCAGCTGTTTTCACTGCGCCGCAGCCAAAGATCGAGCTTCACCCCCTCGTGGTTCGCCTTGCGCACCCAGGCTTGGGCGCGCTCCACCTCCGCCTGCTTCGCCTCGACCCGCCGCAGACGCTCGCCGCCGGTCAGCCCAATCGCCGCCGCTTTGGCCGTCAGCCGCAGATCGGCATTGTCCTGACGCAAGAGCAGCCGGTATTCAGCACGGCTGGTGAACATCCGATACGGCTCGGTGCAGCCGCGGGTGACCAGATCGTCGATCATCACGCCGATATACGCCTCGTCACGGCCAAGAATGAATTCTCCCCGGCCCAGCGCCTTAAGCGCCGCATTGGCACCGGCGATCAAGCCCTGCCCCGCCGCCTCCTCGTATCCCGAGGTGCCGTTGATCTGTCCGGCGAAATACAATCCCTCGACTCGCTTCGTTTCCAGAGTCGGCCGCAGCTGGGTCGGTGGGCAGTAGTCGTATTCCACCGCGTAGCCCGGCCGCAGGATCTCGCAACGCTCCAAGCCCGGGATCGAGCGCAAAAAGGCCAATTGCACCTCGTAGGGCAAGGAGGTCGACACCCCGTTGACGTAGTATTCCAGCGTGTGGCGGCCCTCCGGCTCGAGGAAGACCTGGTGCCGCTCCTTGTCGGCAAAACGCACCACCTTGTCCTCGATCGAGGGGCAATAGCGGGGGCCGACCCCCTCGATCACGCCGCAGTACATCGGTGATTGATCCAGATTGTTGCGGATGATGTCGTGAGTCTGGGGGTTGGTGTAAGTGATCCAGCAGGGCAATTGTTCCACGTGGAACTCCGGGTCACCCCAGGGGTTGAGGGTAAACAAATCGTCGGGCTCGCGGGTCAGGGTGTCGGCCAGGTAGCTGAAATGCGGCACCGGGCTGTCGCCCTCCTGACGTTCGCATTTCGACAAATCGAGCGAGCGACCATTGAGCCGACAGGGGGTGCCGGTCTTGAAGCGGCGGACCTCAAAACCCAGCCGCTTGAGCGCCTCGGAAACCATCGAGGTGGCATCCCCCATGCGGCCGCCCTTTTCATTGCGCAGGCCGACATGCATCAATCCGCCCATAAAGGTGCCGGCACTGAGGATGACCGACTTGCCGTAGATCTCCATGCCGAGCGAGGTGAGCACGCCGGTGACGGCACCGCCCTCCTCCAGAATGTCGGCAACATTGCCTTGATGCAGGTCGATGCCCGGAGTCGCCTCCAGCTCGCGCTTCATCCGGAACTGATACGCCTTCTTGTCGCACTGGGCACGCGGGGCGCGAACGGAAGGTCCCTTGGAGGCATTCAACATCCGCCACTGGATGGCGGTGGCATCGGTGTTGAGAGCCATCGCGCCGCCGAGGGCATCGATCTCGCGGACCATGTGGCCCTTGGCCAGCCCGCCGATCGCCGGATTGCAGGACATCTGGGCAATCGTATCCAGGTTCTGAGTCAGCACCGCCACCTCCGCGCCCAAGCGGGCCGCGGCCAAGGCCGCCTCGACCCCGGCATGGCCGGCGCCGATCACGATCACATCATAGGCTTTGGGATAGCGGAACATCAGGGGCCGCGCACCATAGACGAAGCGGCCATCCGCACAAGTGCGGAAAAGACAGAAGATGGAGAGACAGAAGACAGAAGATCAGAGAGGCAGGGAAGACGTTCCGGACTTCTTGCCTCTCCGGTCTTCTGTCTCTAAATCTTCTGTCTTCTGTCTTACCACCCCCTGTTCCACGTGGAACAGTCCCCCTGCCCGGCCCCTCAAGATCCGCGTTGAACTTCGCAATTTTCGCCTCGCACGCGGCCAAAAAATCCCCAATGCTCTGCGCACGATGAACCGCTACCTGCCTCTTGTTCTGGTGCTGGCCCTGCTGATTGCCTTCCGCGTATTGGGCGCCCTGTTTCCCGAGACCCTGCCGAATTTCCAGCCGCTGATGGCGGTTTTCTTCTGCGGCGCCCTGCTGGCGCGCAGCTGGAAAGGCTTCGCCATCCCGCTGGCGATCTGGCTGCTGACCTACCCGCTCGGCATCGGTCATGAATCGGGCTTGGTGGCATGGATCAAGGTCTTCGCCACCACCCTCATCGCCTTCGCCGTGGTCTTCGCCCTCGGCAAATCGCTCTCGCAAAAAGGCATCCCCGCCCTGCTGCTCGGCTCGCTGGCCGGCACCTTGATCTTCCACCTGATCACCAACGGCACGGCTTGGGCCCTCGACCCGCGCTACGCCAAAACGTTGGCCGGCCTCTGGCAGTCGCTGTGGCTCGGCGCCCCTGGCGACGTCCTGCCGTCCTGGGTGTTCCTGCGCAACCTGACCGCCGCCAATCTGCTCTTCACCGGGCTCTTCCTGGCCGCCCACGTGCGCCTTCCCAAGCCCAAACTTTCTGCGAAAGAAGGCTTGGCGACGAGCCATTAACGCGTCATATCGCCGGGCGCCAAGACACCTCGCCCGAAGCCGATCATGACCAGCGACCCGAACACCGACGCCCTCGACTTCTCCCGCTCTCCGATCAACCAGGCCCTAAGCCCGGACCAGAAGATCGGTCTGCTCTCGCAAATGATCCGGATCCGCCGCTTCGAGCAGGCGGCGCTCAAGCATTACCAAGGCGGCAAAATCGGTGGTTTCCTCCATCTGTACATCGGCCAGGAGGCGGTCGCCGTCGGCACCGTCTCGCTCGCCGGTCAGAACGACCACTTCATCACCGCCTACCGTGACCACGGCCACGCGCTGGCCGTCGGCATGGGCATGAACGAGTGCATGGCCGAAATGTTCGGCAAACAGACCGGCTGCTCGAAAGGCAAGGGCGGCTCGATGCACTTCTTCGCTCCCGACAAGGGATTCTGGGGCGGCCACGGCATCGTCGCCGGCCAGACCCCGCTCGGCCTCGGCCTCGCCTACGGCCTGAAATACCTCGGCAAGGAAGGCTGCTGCCTCTGCTACCTCGGCGACGGCGCGGTCAACCAGGGCGCCTTCCACGAATCACTCAACCTCGCCGCGCTGTTCGACATCCCGGTCGTCTACGTCATCGAAAACAACGGCTACTCGATGGGCACCTCGCAGGCCCGCTCGTCGTCGCACGGCGGCTGCCTCGCCAGCCGCGCCGATGCCTACGGCATGGCCTGGGATGTGATCGACGGCTCCGACATCTATCAGGTCCGCGCCAAGACCCACATCGCCATGGAGCGCGCCCGCAAGGAACACCAGCCGACGCTGCTCGAGATCGATACCTACCGCTACTATGGACATAGTATTGCAGATGCGAACCACAAGAAATACCGCACGCCCGAGGAGATCGAGCACTACAAGCAGAACCACGATCCGATCAACGTCTTCCGCCGCAAGCTGATCGAGGAAGGCGTGCTCACCGAAGAAGGCGCCGCGGAGATCAACCGCCTCGCCCAGGAGGAGGCCAATGCCGCGGTGAAATTCGCCGACGAATCCCCCGCCCCGACGGTCGCCGACATCAGCACCGACGTTTACTGGGAAGTCGACAACCGCACCGCTGCCGCCGCCCAGGGCCGTCACTTCTTCGACACCTGATTCCCCCGCCCTTTTCCGTTCCAACCCTTCTTCCGTTCCATGTCCCGCATCATTACCTACCGTGAAGCCCTCCGCGAAGGCCTCGACGAGGAACTCGCCCGCGATCCCAATGTCGTCCTGATGGGCGAGGAAGTCGCGCAGTACAACGGCGCCTACAAGGTGACCGAAGGCCTGTGGAAAAAATGGGGCGACAAGCGCGTCGTCGACACCCCGATCTCCGAAGCCGGCTTCATCGGCATGGGCATCGGCGCCTCGATGCTCGGCGTGCGTCCGGTGATGGAACTGATGTTCTGGTCCTTCCACTCGGTGGCCTTCGACCAACTGGTCAACAACGCCGCCTGCGTGCGCTACATGTCCGGCGGTCTGTGCAACTGCCCGATCGTCGTGCGCGGCCCGGCCAACGGCGGCACCAACGTCGGCGCCACCCACTCGCACATCCCCGAAGGCCTGTTCGCCGCCTTCCCGGGCCTGAAAGTCTGCGCCCCAGCGACACCCGCCGATGCCAAAGGCTTGATCAAGGCCGCCATCCGCGACAACGACCCGGTCTACGTGATGGAGAACACGCTGCTCTACGGCACCACCGGGGAAGTGCCCGATCCTTCGGAAGGCGACTACGTCGTGCCGCTCGGCAAGGCCAACCTCCTGCGCGAAGGCACGGACCTCTCGATCATCGGCCACGGCCGCTCGATCATCCACGCGCTCGAAGCCGCCGAAACGCTGCAACGCGAGCACGGCATCAACGCCGAGGTTCTCGACCTGCGCTCGATCCGCCCGCTCGATGTCGATGCCATCCTCGCCTCCGTGCGCAAGACCAACCGCGTGCTGCTGGTCGACGAATCGAAACCCTTCGGCGGTGTCTCCGCGATGGTCGCCACCATCATCCAGGAACAAGCCTTCGACGACCTCGATGCCCCGATCAAACGCGTCTGCTCGATCGATGCGCCGGCAATCTACTCGCCGCACATCGAACCCGAACAGCTGCCGAATCCACGGCGCATCGTCGAGAAAGCGCTCACGCTCGCGTGAGGGCGCTCACGCTCGCGTGAGGGCGCTCACGCTCGCGTGCGAGCCACAGCGCCGGTCGCGCCATCACCGCTCACCGTCTAACAGAAACTTGCCGGCTGCCGCCGGACAGTTGACCAAACCCATCGACTCATGAAGACCGCGATCGCCATGCTGTTGGGGCTGCTGCTAGGGCAGTCCCTTACCCTCGCCGATGAAGCCACGTTCTTCCCGGAAAAAGGCACCCACTTCGGTGTCTACTACTATCCGGAACACTGGCCGGAAGACCAATGGGAGCGCGACATCAAGCGCGTCGCCGAACTCGGCTTCGACTTCATCCACTACGGTGAGTTCGCCTGGGCGATGCTCGAACCGGAGGAGGGGAAATTCGATTTCGCGTGGATGGACAAGGCGGTGAAGCTCGCCGACGACAACGGTCTCAAGGTGATCATGTCCACGCCGTCGCCGTGCCCGCCGGCATGGTTGTCGACAAAACATCCGGAAGTGCTCAAGGCCGACGGCAACGGCGTGCACACCTACCACCGCGGCTCGCGGCTCACCGGCTCGCTCGCGAATCCGATCTATCAGAAATACGTCGCCATCATCGCGACCAAGGTGGCCGAGCGCTACGCCAAGGATCCGCGCGTCTGGGGCTGGCAGATCGGCAACGAACCGCACATCCAGGGCGGGGAGGACTACAGCGCGTCCGCGCAGCTCGCATTCCGCGACTGGGTGAAACGCAAATACGGCACGATCGACAAGGTCAACCACGCCTGGGGCGCGCCGTTCTGGAGCTTCACGCTCGGTGATTTCGACCAGATCCGCGTGCCGAGTTCCAATCCGCACACGGTGCTCGATTTCCAGAAATACACGTCGGAGGAAATCGCCCGCGACCTGATCGATCAGGCGCGCATCGTCCGCAAACACGGCAACGGCAAGCAGTGGATCACCACCAACTACGCGTACTATAACGGTCTGGAGAACGTGAATCCGTACCTGACCCGCGGCGAACACGACTTCGCCTCGCACACGATGTACCTCACGCACAACCGCAAGAACTCGAGCGGCGATTCACTGGCGCATCGGCTGGGCTGCGGCATGGAATACTCGATGGGCGCGGAAATCACCCAATCGGTCAGCGGCTACACCGGCATCATGGAACTGCAGCCGAGCCAGATCAACTGGGGCAAGTTCAACGCAATGCCGATGCCCGGTGCCGTGCGCATGTGGGTGTGGCACGCATTCGGCATGGGTGAACGCTTCGTCTGCACCTACCGCTTCCGCCAACCACTCTACGGCACCGAACAATTCCACCACGGCATCATGCAGACCGACGGCGTCAGCGTGAGTCACGGTGGCGAGGATTTCGTCCAGGCGGTCAAGGAGATCAATGCCATCGAGACTCAGCTCGATCCCGCCGCCACCAATGCCTTCGTCTCGCGCAGCCGCACGGGCTTCTTGTGGAGCCCCTACAACATCATCGACATCGAAGGCTACAAGCACCACCAGGACTGGAGCACCTGGCAGCACCTCTACACCTACTACCAAGGGCTCAAGCGCATGGGCGTGGATGTCGTCTTCAAGGACACCGGAGATGCTTTGGATCCGAAGCAGATTCCCTTCCTTGTCGTGCCATCCCTGCAGATGATGAGCCACGAACTGATCGCCCGTCTGGAAGCCTACGCCGAGGCCGGTGGTCAGCTCATCATCACCACGCGATCCGGATTGAAGGATCCCAACGGCCATTTGTGGGAAGCCAAGATCCAGCAGCCGATCTGGAAACTGATCGGCGGCGACATCGAATTCTACGATCACCTGCCGACCAACCGGCCGGGCAAGATCGCCTTCCATGGCAAAGCCTACAACTGGCACACCTGGGGCACGGTCGCCAACGCCGCTTCCGGCACGACCGCCTGGGGCACCTTCGAGGATCAGTTTTACAAGGGCAAAGCCGCCATTCTCCACCGCAAGGCGGGGCAGGGGAGCGTGACCTATGTCGGCGCCTGGTCGGATCCGTGGGATCTCGAATACGATCTGCTGCGCAAACTCTACGGACAAGTGCTGGGCGAGCTGCCCTTCGACTTGCCGCCCTACGTCTTCGTCGATTACCGGCAGGGGCTGTGGGTCGGGGTGAACTACACCGACAAGACCGTAAAGCTGCCACTTCCCAAAGCGTCGAAAGTCCTCGTCGGCAATGCCGAACTGCCGCGCGCCGGAGGGGTCGTCTGGAAGGATTGATCTGCAATTTGGGTTGCCAGCCCATGGCACCGGATTAGTTTCGCGCCAT
>JACCDY010563317.1_pt1 | contig 28255 bp, 30 predicted proteins | sample 7446391 | NCBI WGS metagenome assembly JACCDY01 (sample SAMN15323451, study PRJNA562643) | freshwater metagenome | isolation source: river surface water | place: USA:Blue River Watershed | collected 2017-08-18 | reverse complement strand
GTAGAGCCTAGCAGTTGAAGTTTGGGGAATGCTAATTGTATTAGGTCTTGGGCAGTCTCAATAATTCTAGTTTTACCATCAGAACTATTGGAGCCTTTGTGCTCCACACCATTCATGAAAATAGATGACTTACCTAGTAAGTCATTTAGCTGATTTTGAATAATCTGCTTACGATCTCTATTTTGCTGACCCTTTTCGTATAAAATTCGGTTTATACTCTCTTTATTTGATGCAGATTGGTTTTGCTTGATGTACTTCTCTGTTTTAAGTGCCATCCTTACTTCATAAACCAATCGTTTATCTTCAGGGAGTTTTACTAACATTAATGCTTGGTCTGCCATTGTGCTGGCATTGAAGTAAGCATCGTTCTTATATTGTTCACTATTCGGTGAAACTACTTCAATTTTGAGTTCCTTTTCTCTGCCAAAAATTAATCCATCAACCTTACGAGTGTACTCAAACTCCTGCTTATTCAGGTTGTATTTAATCTTGGTGTCCTTGATTATACCATCAAAAATGAGCTCGTTTATCAAGTTACTCACCTGGGCAGCATCAATAGATGTGTTTTTAATTTCGTCCTCAACGTTTTTCTCATCATCCGTTAAGTACTCATAGATTTCACCACTGCGTTGAATGTAGGTCTGTTGCTCCAGTAAATTCAATGCTTTTTCAACTTCTTCTTGGTGTTTAACTGGATTTGTTTTTAACGAATCAAGTAATAGCACGCTAACGTTTCGAGCAGTGGCTTTGAACCCGTCAAAGTACTTTATCAAAAAGAGCACCTTTAAAATTCGAATAGCCAAAGGATGATCCCCAAGTTGATTTTCTGCCAGATAGATTGAGTTTTGAGATTCTGTTCTCAGTGTTGCTCTCAATCCTTCGAACATCCTATCGAAACTTACCAATGAATTGGTATCTGTATATCCTACATTTTTTAAAACCTCTTGAAATACACCTAACATCGATCTTTCACCAACTGATTGGTGTTTGCCCTGAAACACGTTGTGACGTGATAGAGCTTTAATACACTGCTGGAACAAATCAAATTGGTAGGGTATAAACGGATATTTGCTTACAAAATCCGAATCGCCTTTGTAGCCCTTAAACTGAATGCCCGCCTCAGAAAATGTTAGTAAGGTTTTTATATTCTGACCTTCCTTTGTGTGAACATCGGTAAGTATTTTATCGCCTTCAGTATTTTTTTCTAGTAGACGTTTCTCAATTACCTCATCTACATTAGCAGATGTCAGTGGCATTCTAATTTTGAATCTACCTTGAATCTTAGCAAAGTCATTTGATTGGACTGCGGTATCATCACCAACCAGCGTTTCCAAATCTTCTTGGGAGGTTACAATTACCCATGCATTCCCATTACACTTAGTCATTAATGACTCGGTAATGGTTTGAAGATTAAGCATCAAGTTGGTGTTCTCAGCAATGTATTGACCCACTTCATCTACAAAGAAGTTTAACCTGAAATGGTTGCCCTTACTTGCGATATAATCGTTCACTCTGAGAGCGAAATCCTCGATGGAGAATCTCTGTTTAGCTTTCCAATCATTAAGGTATTTATCGTACTTGGAGGAGTCTTCGTTATATATTTTACCACATGCAACGGCAATGGCATCATTTACATTTCTTGCCACGTAGTTCAATCGTGACTCCACCCATGACTTACCAAACGCCTTTTCAAATTCGTTTTTGAAATCTTCGTATTTACCTTCCTTACTCAAATAAGTTTCGAAATCTGCTATGTGAGGTTGGAAGCCGTAAAACCCTTGGTGATCGTAAAATACCTTATAAAATACTTGCAAGATGGCATTGCCATCATTCTTGCTAGTTATTTGGGCTTGCTGGTCAATGTTGAATAGAATGCTTTCTGAACTATAACGCTTCGTAGCATTTAAAATGTCAGCCTTCAGTTTAACATCATCCGTTACCTTTTCTGCGAATAATTCGCCAAGGTGTTTTTGTTGAAGCTGTTTGTTTTCCAGAACATAGCTCAATATTTTAAGCAAATGAGATTTACCTGATCCAAAAAAACCAGAGATCCACACACCATTCGAACTTGCCTTATCATTGTATGCCTCAAAAAAAGTTGCTAGCTTTTTTGATACATCTTTCGTAATGACATATTCATCCACTTCCTGGAAGATGTGCTCACGATCGTCAGCTTTAATTACAGTCTCTATACTTCTGTTGAAGTCCTTTTTGAAAATATCGTTTAATGATTTCATGCTTTCTGCTTGTAAGTGTCAATGTTAAATGCTCGGTAGTAATTATCGTCTTTCAGAGTCCCAAATAAATTAAGCGATTGTCCAGTATACGAACCACAGAAGAACATAACTGTGGGGATGTTCTTTACTGCACTCTGTAAATTATTAAGTACGGTGTGTGATCTAATGAAGGGATAAACTGCTCCAACACCTTTGAGTAATAAAATATTGGGATTGGTTGTAGCTACTTTCTCTATTATGGCTGGGATGAAGCGCTCATGAATGTTAATGGTAGATTGAATCGCATCTTTGAAATCAAATTTATCCATTTCAAGTTCCAATTCGAACATTTCATTCAAGCCAATATTTTCATCAATCAGTTGACATGACAACTCAAATAAGTCTACCACTAGGGTTTTAATTCCAGTATTTTCAAGTTTTACTGTCAAGTTCGTAATCTCTTGCTCAACTTGATTCTGAGTAGCAATATCATATGGCGCAATCCAAAATGGTATTTCGCCATTAAGAGCATCCATCTTCAAAAAGCTCTCAGAGCTGAGTACTTCGTGTATGTGTTGAAATTTCTTGTGCGTCAATTCGTTTTGATTCATATCAGGCGTATTGTGGAATTAACAATAAAGCCAAATCACTTGGCTTATGAGTTTTTAAAATATTTTCGAGTCGAACATCAACAATTGGTCGGATAATGTTTTTCGCTTTCACATTATCTATCAATCCAGCTTGCTCTAAAACCTTGAAGACTACCTGTTTGATTTTTGCCTTTGTTGTATCCGCCAGAATCTCTAATTCGTCATGATCAACACTCTTCTTACTAAAAAAAGCATTGTAGTCCCTATCAGTTATTTGATGGTCAAAAATGCTTACCTTATCTAAGATGACTTCAGAAACGAAGTCTCTTATGTAACTGTAAGCCCTGCAACAAGCTAAGTATGCTATTAACTTTTGCGTTGATAAATCAGAGTCAACTAATAATTGTATTTCGTCATTTGAAAGGGTAGCCAGGCGAATTTTTAATTCAGCAAATTCTCTTTTACTGGTTTTCGCTTTCTCCTTGTTTAACGAATCTGGAATTAAACTATCAATACTGAAATTATTCTCAGTAAGAATGCGTGCATAATTTATAAGTTCTCTCAACATAAGCGAAGCTGCTGTAAATGAAAATCTATATTTTGATTTTAAACCCATTAATTTTTACTTTTCTTCTTTGAAACAATTAAATCAGTCACGTCACATCCGATAGCGTCAGCTATTTCATTTAATTTCGAAAGGGGTGGTTGAACTAGATTGCTGCACCACTGCGAAACAGAAGACTTTGCGACCCCAAGGGTTTCTGCCAATTGGATCTGTTTCATGCCTTTCTCCTTTAGAACTTGATGTATACGATTCATCGTTTACTTGTTTTATAGAAAAGCAAGTTAATATTTAATGTTCACTTTAATTGAACAAAATAACTAAGGTGTTGTGGTTGTTTTTTTAAGTAATACGCCTGACCTCGCTAATTCGAATTTTAATCTCAAACTTTCAAACAATTACCATATCGATTAGGTCTATTTTAGAATTGTCAATTCTAGAATGAATTTTGGAATGAGTTAGTTTCCCATTTTTTGGATAATTCAATTTTAAAGGTTTGTTCAATTATGTTATCTGAGGTGTTCTGCTGATTTGATTTTTGTTGTCATAAAATTCCATTTTTGCTGCTATGCTCGGCAAAATTAACGAAAGGCAATGCAATTTTTTGCTTTGATTTACAATTAGATAGGAGTGTATTTTGTTGGGTTTTGGGAATCATCTTTTTCTTAAGAAAAATGTAAATTTCCATTTGTCCGCATCAAATATTGAATTTCTAGAAGACAGTGCTCCGGACAAAATAAATTTAGATGAACTCCTACCGTGTGATGAATTTGGAATCATCTTTCAAAGTGGATGAGCATAAAAACGCGTCATTGGAGTTACCGGTTAATAATCAAAGTTTATATATAATACATCCAGAAATTAGCTTGGTTTGTACTTAACTGGGAATAATGAGGAAAATCAATCCCAAAGATTAAATTGGACTAGTTTTAATCTCTTATATGAGTAAATACCTTAAGGGGGACGAAAAGTACCAATTTATTCTGGCTGTTATTCAAAACGGGCAGGGTAGAAAACAATTTGCCATAAATTACATGGAGATGTAAGTAGACCTAAAATTCGTACTGGATAAAATTCGGCAAAAAACCCGAAATTTCCCCAGTCAAATGAAAAAAAGCAGATACACCGAGGGTCAAATCGTTAAAGCCCTTAAAGAAGAAGAAAATGGCCGATCTGTCATGGACATTAGTCGTGAACTTGGCATCAACAAACAGACCTTCTACAATTGGAAGAAGAAGTATGCCGGCATGAGCGGCGAACATCTACGTCAGCTGAAACAACTCCAAGAAGAGAACCAGCGGCTCAAGCAAATGTATGCAGATGTGTCTTTGGACAACAAAATGCTCAAAGACCTTCTTTCAAAAAAGTGGTAGGCACTGGTAACCGACGCACAGTTGTGACTTATTTGGCACAGAACCACCAAGTGAGTATTACCAGGGCCTGCAAAACAACAGGGTTCTCTAAATCGCAGTATTATTATCAAAGTAAGAAGGACGATTCTGAGGTGGTCGACAAACTGAATGAACTTGTTGAGAATAAGCCCAACCGAGGTTTTCCATACTTCTTTCATCGCATTAGAAATGAAGGATATGTATGGAACCACAAGAAAGTAAAACGGGTGTACAAGCTGATGAATTTGAACAAACGACGTAAGCACAAACGTAGACTCCCCGCGAGATTTAGAGAGCCGCTAGCTCAGCCAAATAGTATTAACAGTACCTGGAGCATTGATTTCATGCACGATACATTGATGAATGGAAGGAAGGTTCGAATCTTGAATATCATCGATGATTTCAATCGCGAAGCACTTACCATAAATGCTGATTATTCACAATCCGGAAGAACCGTAGTATCAGCCCTTGAGGACCTCAAATACTGGCGCGGACGACCCAACGAAATACGTTGTGATAACGGACCTGAATTCCTGTCAAGCTACTTCGTGGATTACTGCAAAAATCAAGGCATCCAGATCAAATATATCCAACCCGGTAAACCCACTCAGAACGCCTATATTGAGCGCTTTAATCGAAGCTATCGAGAAGATGTTTTGGACGCATACATGTTTGAATCTTTATACCATCTCAGAGAACTATCAGCAGAATGGCAGGATGAATACAATGAATTCCATCCACATCAATCTTTAAATAATCTCAGTCCTAACAAATATTTAGAAATTAATACTTAAAATTGAAAAGTCGAATCTAACCCAGTTCGAAAAAGGGGGCACTTACAATATAAACATATTACGATTTATAGGTGTATTTTCAAGGCATAGAAAAATCACAAAAGGCGCTATAAATTATTTTAAATCAAATTAGTAAAGTGTTAAAAAGTTACTTTAGGCCCGTTGGATTGAAGTTGAAAAAACTCGATTCGGCATTGTTTTTACTTTGGAATGAAGACTAAATTGTTTCAGTGGATTTTTAAAAAAATAAATAATTTGGATAAAGTTGGTTCTTATAAAATTGGTAGTTTTAACAATTTAATTAGGCTTTAACATTTGATTTTTCATTTGACCAACTAAATCTCCTAATTCCACCTTGTTGAAGCCGACAAAAGAGAACTGCTCTAATCTATATGTTCTATAGTCGTCATTTCCTATGTAACCAGTTGAAACTACAAAACTGACGAAGCCAATATGCTTCTCTTCAAATTCACTGTCGTGTGTTTCCTGAATTGCTTGTTGAATTAAATCAAACGCTATTGGCATGAAATCTTTTGGTAAATACTTAGAGCCTTGAGTTTTTATTTCGATGTCTCCACTTTCATGTTTAGATAATACTAATTGCATTTGATCTGATTCATTACTTATCAGTGCTTTTTTACCTTCAATTGATATATCCCTAATATCCAAATTATTTGAGCCACAGAATTGACATGGTAAATTGTTTTCTTGCAATAACGATTTTAGATGTTTTCCGAGGGCATACTCCGATTTTAAAAGTCGGTTTTCAAAAAAAAACTGAATATCCGTGTTTAATCTCATTATGTCAATAATTCCATCTGTTTTCAGGCAGCTTTTACAAGCTATTTTATATTCAATGATTATCATATTTTTTCAAAAATAAGCATGTTTATTTTTACGTCTTTTTCATTCACGTAAAAATTAATAGGAATCCCAATCTAATAATGGAGCCCCATCTCCCTTCTCTTTTTGTAAAACATTACAAATAATTGCATAAAATTTGGGTTGTATACCTGGTATGTGAAAATCATAACCATGGTCATTCAAGCTACGTATGTTAGTGAATTCATCCCACTTATCAAATTCTGAAATATATTCGTTGACTTGCCAATGTTCGGTCATGTTGTTTTGCTTATAAATCCAGATATAACGGAGGAGTTCGTTTACTTCTGACTGTGAAAGGGCAGTAAAACTAGCACTATTAACTTTGCGTGTGTAGACTTTTACAAATTGATCATTCATCTTTTTACAATTTGATTAAATATGAATTAAACTCTGATGGGTTGCGTAAACTCCACAATTTGAGTACATTTCAAAAATAGTCATTTTCATTTTATTGAAGATTAATTAATAAGCGATTGAATAACTTAGCCAATTAAATTGTAGTCCAAATGAGTGTACGTTGTTAATTTCATTATGGCAAGTGCTCATAAAACTAAGTGCTTGATTTCTTCTCTTTGTTTTAGGATTTTCGCACCCCTATTGAAGTATACATCGGCAGGGGCTAGATTGTTTGCAGTTATTTTTGTAAAAATCAATAAACTCACCTGTAAGCTCCCCAAACAGAGCATGTTTTAAAAATGGAAGAAATAGTAACTTTAAAACGTATTAAACATGAAGAAATCATGATTCTGTCCAGTTCAGATAGCTGGGATTTTGAAGTCGTTTGATCATGGCAAAAGCAGTGTCTATAGGATTTTATCCATTTGTAAGTGGAGATTGAGATCTTTAACAAAAAAAGATGATTCCACGATTATTGATCAATTGCAGTTCATAATGCTCGAGGAGGATTTTGGAAGCGTTATTATCGACTTCGCAAAAATGGAGAACAAGTCAATCATAAACGATTGCACAGGGTTTATAAGAAGTTTGGATTATTTTTAAAAAGAAAGGTGAAGAAGCGATTACCAGAATGAGTGAAAGAACCCTTATCAGTGTCTAAACACTTTAAGCATTCATGGAGTAAAGACTTCATGCATGATGTTTTAAACAACGGAAGAGAATTCCCTACTTTTAATGTAATTGATGACTATAACAGAGAAATATTGTTCATCGAATCTGATTACCGTTAAAAAGCAGTAGAATGGTATTGGTGTTAAATCACTTGATGGCAAGATACGGCAAGCCTTAAAAAATCCGAATGGATAATGGTCCAGAATTAATATCAAAACTAACTCAAGAATAGAGGGATTGAACAACGAGGAAAACCAACACAAAGTGCTTTTATTGAGCGATTTGATCGTTCGTGCCGAAATTGAGTATTGAACGCATATTTATTTGATAGTTTAGATGATGTTCGTGAACAAACATCTATTTGGGTAAACGATTACAACCATCACCGTCCCCACGCCTCATTAGTCGGGTAACTCCCCGTATCATACCGAGAGAAAAAAATCTCCCATGGGCCCCATACTGCTTCGGCTAGGCCTTCGCTCCATCATGTCCATGGGAAAGAACAAAAAGAGAAAATAAAATGAAAATGTCTATTTTTGAAATGTACTCAAACTGGGCAGCTTACACAAACGTATTTACTACCTGTCGAAAAAGCATCACTATACATTTTTGTACAAATGTGCAGAAATATACTAATTTAGCCAAACTAAACCCTACCACAATACGATGTAATATGTACAATGAAAAGTACAATAAATTCCGAACCGGCTATAATTCAATTGTATTTCAAATAATAAGTTTATGATTGACCTCATTGTCTATGTCGTCTTAAATTTAGTCAGTTGCAATGCAAATTTCCAAACAGCCTCCAGGGGACTACATCCTGATAAAAAGGGCAGACTATATTTAACACTGAGAAGTAAAATTAGTGGTAAAAAATTCAATATTTGGCTTACTACTAAAAGTTCTCAGAGATTTCAGAAAGGTGATAAACCCTATAGATTATTGCACCTTTTATACAAATCAAATTCGAATGGTAATCTTGAGATTTATCTAGGATTAATTGAGGAATTAGAAAGACCAATTATTGATTTATGTAACCAAGCAAATTTACAAAATTATAATTTTCAAGAATTTAGAAAATTTATTATCGATAAACTCCCCAAATTGAGATTCCCTGTCAATTCAGAAGATCAACTAAAAATAATCGAAGAAATTACAAATTATTGTTGGATTGCAAAGGTTCATAATTATAAATTACATTGGCATATTAATCAATTTATTGGAGAGAATAAACTATGGGATGAATTTAAGTGTATTCGTTCACTTAATGATCATGGTCATAACAATAAAATTTTAGGAATTAAACCTAAGTATTTTAGTATAACTTGTAAATTGATGAATTTAGATTCAGATGAAGGTTCGCCTTTGGAATCTTGGGAAAGTTATTAGTTTAACTAATTTGTAGAATTCAAATAGACAGATCTATTAAAGCGTTAACATGATTTTTAATTAGTATTGAATAATTGACAAAGTAATACACTATTTTAGAAATCCCTCACCGCTTCAAAACAACCCCTTCGGGTCCATCGATATAAGTTGCTGCCACGAGAGGCCCGATGAGTCTAGTTGGTAGATCTTGCTCGGGTTGAAGTGCTTCGTGAATGCGTTTAGGCCTGACACGCGGTCTGTGGTGAGTTTGACTTCTAAAGCGATGTAATGTCCCCGGTAATCAAGAATGAAATCAACTTCGGCGTTCGATTCGTTCCAATAGTAAACGTTTAAATCATTTCCCCGATGGGAGAGTAGGTGGGCGCCGACGGCCGATTCCACCCAGCGGCCCCAGGTTTTTTTATCGGATTGAATCTGCTCAAACGTGTAATCGTGCAAGGAACTCATGAGGGCGTTGTTCATGGTTTGCCACTTGGGACTGCTATTCCTTTTACGGGCTTGGTCCATAGCGAATTTTTGAAGCCCCGTCAATAAGCCAGCGTGATCCAGGAGTTCCAAATAATGCGATAGCGTGGTGGTGTTCTTGGCCTCTTGCAGCTGCCCCATGATTTTAGTGAAAGATAAAATCTTCCCCGAATATTGTGTCCCCAGCTCGAATAAACGCCGCAACAATGCGGGTTTTTCAATTCGGTGCATGAGCAAAACATCTTTCGTGATGATAGGCCCCTCCAAGCTGCACGTCTCGTCCATTGATTACGACTCATCGGTTTTTCAAAAGAAACTTAGCGATCACGCACCACTAATCGCTACTTTTATTGGTTTTGATGAGTGTTTACCTCAACCCTGATATTTCTTTTTGAATGAATGCCGCTAATTCTTCTTTCTTGGGTAATTCTAGTAAATACTTAGACACGAATATGTTATTGTCCATCCCGGCTGTGGCGTATTCGACCAATTGTTTTCCTTTTTCTGTACAAAGTAAAATGCCAATGGCTATATTATCATCTTCTCGCTTTACATTGGCATTGTAATAGGCTACATAAGTGTTAAGTTGGGAAAGGTATTCGTGCTTAAAGGCATCTACTTTCAATTCAACAATCACATGGCATTTTAATATCCGATGGTAAAATACGAGATCTGCGAAAAAATAGTCATCATCAAACAATAAACGTTTTTGGCGATGTTCAAAACAAAAACCATAGCCCAACTCATGGATGAATTCTTGTAAATGATCGAGCAATAAACCTTCTAAATCTTTTTCTTCCAACAAGCTATCGGATTTCAACCCTAAGAAATCAAAGGTGTAAATAGATTTAATCGCATCGTTTGAATTTGTTGGTTCAATCGTACTTTGTAATTGTTCTAAAGCTATTTCGGTATTTGAAGACATGCCCACGCGCTCGTAGGCCAAAGTGTTTATCTGGCGTTTGAGTTCTTTTACAGACCAAGTACCTTTAATGCAGGCCATTTCATAGAAGGTTCTTTTTAGTGTATCTGCTATTTGCAAAAGGATCTCAATGTGTGAGTAAGATAAGTTGTTTAATATTTTGTCTGCAGGCACCATCAACTTATTTATAGATTGTGGGGATGCTATCCCCACTTTTTCTTTTGCTTCCAAATGGGGGGATGTTATTCCTAAAATTGAATGGGTTTCATTGTGTGATAAAAAATGAGTGAGTGGAGCAATTTCACTCTGTAAATGCGGATAAAGTTTGTAAAAGTCTTTAAAACGATATAATGATCGTTTGTCAATGCCTTTGATGTGTTTAAATTTTGCAGCAAGTTCGGGAAATAGATTTGCACCATATTTTGCTCGGTCATCGCCGTTTAATTCGAATTTTACAATATAGAACCCAATTAGCCAGTTTCTTGCCGTTAGCGAAATATTCACTGCCTTTACTGCATTTCGCTGAAAATGCTGATGGGTTTGCTCTACTAGTGAAACTAGGGAATTAAAATTCAAAGGTTCTTTACTCATGCCAACAATCCAATTAATCCTTTGGTGATCATTTTTCTAATTCTTAGGAAATTTAAAAGTTAACCAATTCCAAATATCATATCAAGAGTTATTAATTGGCATTCCTATTGAATAGAAATGAACAATCATTTTTGCGATTTGTACAAATTGGTAGTTGTTAGGGGGTAGATGGTACCGGGTACCGGGTACCGGGGTTCGGGTGACGGGTGAATGCGTTTTATTTCATAATCTCCCACTTCAGAATGTTGCTTGGCTATTTGGTTTAGTATTCAAGATTGTGGGTCAATGGAAGCTGTAACCAATTTCGATGCTTGAAGAGAATAAGCCGCAAAAATATCCGCTGCTGACATGAATGGGTTGAGTAAGGGGATAGGTGCGGCGGAATTTAAAGTGAAAATTCTTGTATTGAGCGCCTAATGATAAATCTAGACCGTGATAGATGTTCGATGCTAGATTTAATTTTTGATTGTTCAATATGGTAGTTTCAAATGGCAACGTTTCTTTATTGTAGCCGCCTCCGCAATACCCAAAACGGTATTGTAATCCGCAGTTGATATACTTTCCGCCGAAATCAAGTCCGGCGCCAGCCGTAAGCAGATTTATATTTCTGAACCAACTATGGCTGATTTGATTACCGGATCCGTCATAAGCCAGCATGTTAAAATTTCCCAAGGCATAGGCTATATCCAAAACGGGTGAAATTGGGTTGTTTTTCAAGTCAAGCCGCACTCCATTGCGCAAAATGAATCCTTGAGAATTGTGCATGATGGTATGAAACTTTGTGTTGTTTTGGATGAAATCAAAAGAATATCCTGAAGGATAAACCGGCACTGTACTTGAATTGTTGGGTGTAAAAACAACTCCTCCGGCTGAAATTTGATAGGTTAATTTCGTGGCAGTATCCCAAGGTTTTGAGGTTGGATAAAAAGACGTTTCAAGGCCTGATCCTGTTAAGTTGCAGTGAATAAAAATGAGTGCCGCTGCGCATAAAACGTTGTGTTTAATATTGATTTGAAGTTTCATTTTTCTGAAGGATGTTGAATCGGGTAATATAAAAAGTGATTCGTACATCCATAGACAATTGGAAACTAGAAAATTATGGATTCTGAAGATGCCTTACCGAAAAATGACATGGATTTGACTGTGAAGAAGTTTAAATTGCATAATGTCTATCCCCAAAAACACAAAGAAATTCAATCAGTTGAATGATAAATACCACCTGATTTTATTTATTATGTTTGTTGGTGTTTCGAATTTCGCAGCAGCTCAAAAAACATATTTTAAGACGTATTTTTCTGGTTCAAATGTGTATGATTTCATAGAATCAGATTCTAATATTTGGTGCGCCACAGAAAGTAAAATTGTAAAAATGAATACTTTCACAAACGAAATTTCATATTTTCAACTGCCTGGAATTCCGCCCATTTACGATTATAAATATTATAAATTTCTGAAGGAGCCTTCTGGGAAGTTATGGATTGGGGGTGAAAAAGGATTGTTTTACCTCAGCGACGGAAATTGGTTTCGTCATCCAAAATTCAATGAGCCCAAAACGTTTATTAAAATGTTCCAAGCCGATCCCAAATCGGGAATTTGGTTCGCCGATATATTCTATGACCAATTGTATTTCTTAAATGGAGATTCTGTAATTAAATATCCCCTGAATAGCTCCAATGTGAGAGAGGTGGCAATTTTTGATCGCAATAAAGATCTATGGCTAGATCAATTAAGCAGAGATATTTCTGATGATATCGGAATTTATCGCATGCGCGACTCATTTGTCATTATCCCTGTTTTTGGAGATGCTTCTTGGCATTCGAAAGCCGTATTGTCTGTTTGTTTTACTGAAGATAATACCCTTTATATGAGCGGTATTGCCGTGAAGAATCAGATGTATAATTTTCCTTCTGATTATTTGGTTCAATACAAAAACGGGGTTTGGACAGATATTTTCTCACCCGTTTTAGATAATAATGATCCTGGGAAGCTGAAAAACATTCTGGTAGAGTCAAATGGTGAAAAATGGGTGACCACCTCAAATTACCTTATAAATTTTAGTGCTGACTCCCTAAGAGTGCATTACGTCATGAGATCTCCCATAACGAACATCAAACAAATTTCAGACGACCGTATTTTCTTGGGGACAAAAAATCCCGAATTCCCATATATGGGGGTAGGTGATGGGGCGTTCATCTTAAAAAATGGATCAATCATAGATTCTAAGAAGTTTGGAAACGGACAATTCAATACAAATAATATTATCGCCCTAAGTGTAGATAAAGATTCAACCTTGTGGGTTGCAGGTTTGTACGATCATCTGTCCCTAAAAACACAAAACGGCTGGAAAGAGTATTACACGAGCCAACTTTCTGTTCCATTAATGCCAGATGTGATTCTTCAAAAGCAGGATACCACCATCGTTACAGGTGAGAATGGTGTACATTATTGGTATGATAATGAATGGCATTTCAAGGAAATGGATTTTTTCGGAACCAAACACGCTATCGTGGGTTCGAACGGGAATGTATATGTATCGGCTTACCATAGATCGGTTTGCGAAGTGAATCTTAATTCAAGCCAATGTTATTCGAATTTGAAATTTTCGAATAACAATACCAATGATTTTGATAAACCATTTTGCAAGGATAAAAACGGTAGAGTTTGGGTGGGTTCAGGGAATTTTTTATATCACACCAACGATACGGGTGGATGGACTCAAGTCAATACTTCTAAATGGGGCTGGCCGGAATTAGGCGATAAAACCCGAATGAATTTTGATTCAAAAAATCATTTGTGGATTACCACGGGAAATCGTCATATTTATGAATATAACGGAAAATTCATGATTAAACATTCACCGAATTATACCAATAAAGTGTACCCGTACTACGTCGGAAATACAATTGTTACTGATTCTTCGGGAAGTGTTTTTATAGGTACTTATTGGGATGGATTGTATCGTTACGATGGGGAAAATTGGCACGTTTACGACACAAGTAATTCTGGTTTATTGAACAACAATATCAATGCCATCGCATTAAAAAACAATGGATTGTGGTTGGGTTCTGAACTGGGAGTAGTCGATTTCACGAATTTTGGTTCTGGAAAAAGGGTAAGCAATTTGAGAGATACCGTTGCAAATATGAGTGAATTGATGCCCTTGTATAACGTAAAATTGTTTCCCAATCCAACAAACGGCAAATTCACCATTGAATCTCAAGAATCTCAAGAATTGGATTATGAAATTTTCAATATTGAAGGAAGGTTGATAAAAAGTGGGACATTCAAAAATTCTATCAACCTAGAAATCGCTGCGCCTGGCTTTTATATTTGTCGCGTCATTGATCCAAGCAAAGATGGCGTAGCATATTTGAAATTTATGGTAGGCAATTGATTAGCTGGTAATGATTGTTACTCTATAGCAGCAAACTCTTCGCCCCATTTGTGGAGAGATACGATGCTCGGGAGTAATTTGGAACCTTTTTCGGTTAACGTGTATTCTACGGTGGGAGGTACGGTGGGAAAAACTTCTCGCCTCACGATACCGTTCTGTTCCATGTTTTTTAATTCCTTTACCAACATACGGGTATTTATTCCCTCTACACTTCGTTCGATTTCCTTGAAACGCATCTTGCCTTTTGATAAAATATAAATGATGGGCATGGCCCATTTCCCTCCAATAATGTCTAAAACATCTCTCAATGAACAAGACTTTTCAGATATTTTACTTTTATTTTCTTTCATAATCAATTGATTCAGTACAATGCTTTATATAGTGTTACTACTGTACAAATGTGTAACTACTTTCAAAAGTAAAGTAATGAAGCTAGATTTGCAAGAAACATCATTGTATGAAACTATTAGAATCAATAAAATTAGGCTCTTTTGAGCTGAAGAATCGCATGGCAATGGCACCCATGACACGCTCCCGGGCTGATCATAATGGGGTAGTTGGAAATTCTACGGCAGTGTATTATTCCCAGAGAACAAGCGCCGGATTGATCATTTCTGAAGCGATTAATATTTCAAAACAGGCCGTGGGCAGTCCATTCACACCAGGAATTTATACACAAGAGCAAATTGATGCGTGGAAAAAAGTGACCTCCGAGGTTCACAAGAACAAGGGTGTCATCATTGCACAACTTTGGCATACGGGCAGGGTAGGGCATTCATTGGTGAAGGATGGTGAATTGCCTGTGGCTCCATCGGCAATTGCAATACAAGGTCAGCAGCACTTTACCATGCAAGGAATGAAGGATTATGAAGTTCCTAGGGCGTTAGAATTCAATGAAATAAAAGTCATTATCCAACAATACAAACAAGCTGCTATCAATGCCATGGAAGCGGGTTTCGACGGAGTTGAACTTCATGCTGCCTTTGGATATTTACCCAATCAATTTTTAGCTGAGAGTGCAAATCAAAGAACCGATGAATACGGCGGAAGCCATGAGAATAGAAATCGATTTGTGGTTGAAACCCTTGCTGAGATCGTAAATGCTATTGGCGCTGGAAAAGTGGCCGTTAGAATATCCCCAAGCAGCTCCTACAATACCATCGTTCATGAGAATCCGAAAGAACAATTCGAATTACTGATACAAGAATTCAATCAATTGCCTTTGGCGTATGTTCACATCATGAATGTGCCCTTTTCGGGGGACCAATTTCCCCATTATCCTTTGGATTCCGTTGAAGAATTTGGTGCTATTTCCAAGCATCCAATCATAGCAAATTGCGGTTACAACAAAGAAACAGGAGAAGCAGAGCTTCACAAAGGAATTGCGAAGCTCATTTCCTACGGAACCTTGTTTTTAGCCAATCCCGATTTGCCCAAGCGCTTTGAATTGAACGCCCCGTTAAATGATTTGGATCGAAATACCATGTATGGCGGACAGGATCAGGGCTACATTGATTATCCTTTTTTGAATGAAATTAAATAATTAGAATGAGACAGCAGCTTTTGGTGATTTTCACCATTCAAACTGAAAATCTGCCAAGTAATTTTCAGGAAATCATACAACTCGAACAAGAAGTTGTTGGAGGTTGGAAATCAGAAGGGATTATAGAACATTTATATTTGAGACCAGCCCGAAATGGGGCCATTTTGGTATTAAATGAGTTGGACGAATCTAAAGCAGAGAAACTAATGTCCACTTTACCCTTGTTTCCATGGATGCAATCAATAGAGTATTTCCCAATTATAAATCCGGAATAGGGTTAAGCTTCTCGAGTATTAAGTTTGTGGTAATAAATATATGAAACCGCTAAAATTCCTAATACAACCAAAGGAAAAAATGTTTGTCCGTTAATTCCGTCAATCGCTCCGTGGCTTATTGTGGCAAAAATAAAATCAAAAGCAAATCCTGCATAAGCCCATTCTTTGACACGTTTTGGAATCTGAGGGAAAACCAAAGCCAAAACTCCCAAAATTTTAAAAAATACCAGCGCATTCCCAAAGTACTCGGGATACCCTAAATGCCTGATTCCTTCTTTCGCTAGTTCTGTTTGAGATGTTAAAGCGGGCATTACTCCTTCAAACAGGGCTATGATGGTTGTTGCCGACCAAAATATTATTTTATCTTTTTTCATGATTGGTATTCACAAAATTAATCAATTGGTCTTGGTTTTCAAGAAATGGAATTGGAGGTTACGTTTTCATATTATTTATGACAAAACGAGTATTTAAACAAAAACCCCGTAAACACTGGGCTTACAGGGTTTAAAGGTTAAACAATTGTTGAACTAGGGGAGAGAGGTGAATCAAACTGTAATCCAATATGTTGTAAAACAAGTATTTAGCTTTCAATTTTCACGTTGATACCTCCCAATTTATCAGACAATAGAAATTAGAGTTTCAGGGGTATTTTCATGCAATATAATTAATTCTCTTGGTGTTAAATCACTAATTAAACTGTTGTGAAAACCATTAAAATTCAATCTGTTATTACCGCAACAAATGAAACACACCGTTTATGAAACGTACTTCATTTGATTGAATGTGTTTAAATTGCATGACGTATAAATACATGCCTTCCGGGGATTCTTCTTGCATATACTCACCGTTCCATGCCATGGGGGCATCAAAGAGTTTTTGTCCCCATCGATTGTATATTTTCATACTTTGAAGTTCCCAACCCTTACCCACATAATAAAAAGTATCATTTAATCCCTTGCTATTAGGGGTAAAAGCATTCGGAATATATATTGTCGAAGGACGGCCGCAGTAAATGGGAATGATGCGAATCGTATCATATTGCTTACAATCTTTTATGGTAAACAATACAATATCTTGTGCTTCGCTGGCGATTATATCATATTCTGTGCTGCTACTTTTCAATATGCCATTAACATACCAACTCGCAGGTGTAATTAAACTTTTAAATTTAAATGAGCTATCCCTGCAAATATTATATGCGGTTGCGGCAATGGCCGTATGAGAGGGTTTGACATCTATGTTAAACGTGTCTGTGAATGAACATCCTTCCAATGTTAATGTACGTAGATATCTGCCTGATATGGAGGGCTGAATAGCATAGGTTGTTTGGCCCGTATTCCAACTATAATTACTTACCCCAGCTACCGAATCGCCCAAAGTCACCACATTTCTACTACAAAAACCGGTATCTATATTTTTTGTCTGGTAGGGTGGGGCAGATTTAATTTCTATGGTATCATAGCCTAAGCTGCCGTTTCTGTCTTTTTTGAGCCAATATGTACCGGGCGTGTTTACCCTTATGCTTGAGGTGGTTTCTCCTGTTGACCATAGATATTTGTCAGTACTATGATTTGAGCTAGCCTTAAGTGTATTTCCAATTAAAGTACTACACAAAATTGTGTCTCCCAATATTTTTACAGGGCTTTCCAACAAAAAATTTGTAGTAAATACTTTTACTTGATTGATCCAATAATTTTCACAATTTGGTTCCAATAAATTGACCCAATTAACAGTAGATCGAAAAAAAGTATCTTCTTTAATATTATGCTCAATTTTAAAGGTTAAAAACTTCCCATTATTTTTACCTCTGATATTTTTTCTTATTTTAAAATAAACATCAAAACTATCTTGACCTGCATCCCCAAAAGGGAAAGTGTCTTTCCCCACTATATCAAACCTATCAAGCCTACACAATTCCTCACCGGTCTCATTTCTATCGTTTGACTGTGTAACCACAATCTGAAATTTGGATCTTGGATATAAATTCCGAATATGAAAATTCTCACGGAATAATACAGCCGTTCGAGCACCTCTGATTGAAAATTGCAAGGTATATAAACTGTCTTTGATCAATGGGGAATTGAGTTCTAAACTCCATCCTTGTCTGCTCATGGTATCTGAATTATATCCTAAAGATATTTCGCAAATAGAATCAGCACGGAGATTAGGATAAAAATCTCCGTTTACTCGAATATAATAGGGTTCTTTTAACATTCTCCTTACTTGTGTAACATAGGCAAAATTACCACCGTGCACATCTAATGTATCTAAGCCAGGGACTTCATTGTATATGTATTTCACTTGATCTATGGGCCAGGAAAGCCAACAATTTTGCAAAGTTGTACTTGTCTGTAAAGCGTAATATCTTTTGTAATCTTCCCCCATTTTTGCAATGTACATTTCGTTTAAAAAAGGGTTACTAAAATATCCTCCAACAGTAGGCTTAAACCTTAATTTGCCATTAATGAATTGTTGGCCCAAAACAGGTCTATTCATGAACAAAAACAGGCTCAGCAAGATAACTAGGCCTGTTTTATTTATAATGTTTATATGGTTGTTAATGCACATATATTTTCCGCTTATCTTTTACATTGTACTTGGTAAATCCGTATTTTATGTATGATAAACCAATCTACCGTCTATGCCCTAAAGGTAATAAGCTATATCAAATTTAGGGTCATTTTAAATTCCTATTTTATTTTCTGGGGATGTTTGTCCAACAACATTCAACAGCCCAAAGGGGGCTTGATTGTCCGTATTGATTTCATTAGGTATTAAAAAGAAAATGAACCTAATTAATTTGCAATTCAAATAGCGTAACAACGCCCAGTCTATTTATAAGAGTAATAAGGTTTTTGCAATTGCTTCTCTTAAATCCTTCTTCACATCTGTTTGTATTGCAAATTCATCCCATTTACTAACAGCATGGTGCACCTGATTTATGATTGCATCCGCTTTTTTGATGTTCATTTTTTTTGCTACCTGCAATAAATCGTTTCGCGTAATGTTTTGTCGTTTGCCATTGATGCTCATTGAATGTTGACTTACCCATGTACTATCAGGCCGATAGGAGTGGCACACATCAAATGCAGGGGCTAATTTCCATTGGCCCGTTTTGTCCATGATAAAAGAAAAGTTCTTTGTATGATCATCACAATTTCGTGCCATCACATTAAATACCATCCTGCGGTAAAGTTGTTCTGCATCCGTGTAGGGTAATAACATACTTCGCATGGTTTCGAATAACTGTTCGTAACTGAAAGAACTAATTTCATTAAAATCATAGTGAGCTATAGCACAAAAACTTTGAACATGAATTTTACCTTTTCCATGCTCTCTATCAAAACGTTTTGTCATAAAATGGGCTCTGTTATTTTCCTCTAGTAACCTGCATTCAGTCATTTCAATTGCAGCTTCTTTAGCCATTAGATAGTAGGCCATTTCTACTCGACCATAACCTGATGAAGTACCAAGCTGCTGATCAGTAACACCGTCAAACTTCAATAGCCAATGGGTAAATCCTTTCGGAGCATCTGCCTGACCTGAACGTATTTCTTTTGTGTCGGGATTGAAAGCGATAACAGCCTTGGCTCTTGCACCACCAGCTGAAGTACCTATTTTCAAGATGTCGCTCAATGCCTTTGCTTCATCAGCAGATAAATTAGCATTAAATTGTTGCCTACCTGTAAGTATCTGTTGAGCAATTTGAATCAAACTGCTAAGCTCAATTTTAGTAGCTGCATTATTTGCTTTGGGTAAAACTGGTTCAAATTCCAAAGCACCCATTCCACGTGCACCAATAAAACACAATAGCTCAACTGGATTCATGCTATCGGAAGGACGACCATTGCTTGCCAACCAAGCGTTAATTAAGCTTCTTCCGTATTTATCTGGTAGTACATCGGCTAAAAGGCCAGGTAAGCCTTTAAATGTTGTTGTATTTCTTAATTCTGGAAAGGAAAATACTTGTTTTTCTGCACCACTAATAGGCATTTTCAATGGAGATAAATCCCACTGATTAGCAAGAAAGGAAGGTTCGTATTCAAAAGAAGCCAAACCACTATTTGCTTCCCAAGCAATTGCCCCAACTCGTTTGTTCCAAATGTTTATGTAAGCTGTTGTAATCATTACCAATCACTTTTAGGTTTTTTGGTTTGACTGACTTTTTTAGTGCTTGCTCTTTGACGTTTATTCTGTTCCAACTTAGCAAGTTGTAAGGGGCTAAATTGTTGCTTTATTTCAAAATGCTCAAAGATTTGAAGCTGCTCCAGTGCTCTCAAAACTTGTATAAAAGAAAGCAATGTTCCTCCTGCACCTTTTTCAATTTGCACCATTGTGGAACGATTAATTCCTGCCGCAATAGCAACTTGTTGCTGTGTTTTATTTTGCTGCAACCTTGTTTGTTTAACAAATTCACCCAATTGTTCAAGTATTGCAGGGTCGCTCAGGGCGTGCCAATATTTGATACTTTTTTCCATCATTCAGTCTATTATTACTATTTAATGTTAACCAATGCCAACATTATATTTCAAATTAAATGTTGGTTTATTCCATCTCAAATGTACATATAATTTCATAATGATGGCAAAAAGCAACAATTCAATGTAGTAAAAATAAGAAAAAAAGTGCTAAGCAACATTAATTAGGTTGCTCATCTTCGGTTTGCTCCACTGAATAAATTTAACAAGCGAATTCATTAACCCCTTAAATACATAACTCAGCTGATCCCTATTGAAGGTGCTAAATGATGTGTGATCTAGATAAACATTAGAAATGTTTGTAGTGTCAAATTCCTATAACCTAATTAGAATCAAATATTGTAACCAAGTAGGTCAAGCTTCAGCGTTTTTTTTCATTTCTATGCTTAACGCCGTTTTCACAAAATTAACTTGTGGCAAGTTTGTCATCGGTCTTATTTCTTGCTTAATAAGTTTTGATTTTCGGTTAAAACTGTAATGTCATGAGAATCAAAGTCACCATCATCAGTAACCACTACGAACCTATGCTTTTCCATAAGTTTCATATAGTATAAATCATTAAAATCTACCTTTCTATTTAAATCAATCAGTAATTCCATTGGATTCAACTCTATAAAGTCATCATTAACATATTCATAGATAAGGGAATATGACTTTATATCATCAAGTAGGATTTTTAATTGTTTGTCGTAATCGGAGTGTATATTATTTCTGTAATCCCGCTTTAAATTACCATCAGGTTTATTTAGAAAGGAAGGCATAGCAACAACCCTAAGGTAAGTATTTATAATTTCCGATAATAACATACTGGTCATTACAATTTTGGGCATATTCTTTACCTTTTTTTGTAATCTAGGATCTGTTATTTCGTTCAGCTGAACTACACCTTCAAAAAAATCTATATAAGGTGTAAATCTTCTATCCGCATTATTTTTGTGATTGTATTTTAAAAATGCAATCCAAACATTTGAATCAAAAAAATAGTGCGAGAATGATTCTGGTAATTTTTCACTAAGCTTTTCTATTTGAGCCATAAATTACTCAAATAACTCAAGTATTGCATTATCGATAACTAAAGCCTTTTCTGGGTTTTGAGCCAATGCTATTGCATCTTGTATTTTCTCAAACCAAACAGACGACAGGTCTATATTTTCGATAGTTATATTCTGAGCTAATGATGGATATTTAGTATATATCTGCCCAATTGATGCATTGCAAAAACCAGAAGTTAGGTTTGTAATACCGGCGAAATCTAACACAACTGAAGCACCAGAGTTTAAATTAGAAGACATCAATTCAAATACTTGATTCCCAAACTTTTGAATGATCGCATTGGGCGTGCCAATAATTTCAACAATATTCAATCTAACTTGGCTCATCTCTCGAAGATACGAAAAGGGTCGCAAATTTACAATATTTAATTTAAATAACGAAAAATTAAGTGGATTGTTGTACCGGAACGATAGTTATTTATAATATGAGAATTTATTGATTTGTTTTGAAATGACCAAAAATAGCCATCGGAAACAATGTTTAACTCGCCTCCGTTTTTATAACAGTACAGCATGATTTTTCTTAGACCATTACCTCCATTTATTGCATCAGATTTCGTACTCCCTCCTTTTACTGCCCAACTTATAGCTTCTGACCCAGTTTTGATCTCGTTGAGAGTATGTTGAGCAATTTTCTTCAAAAAACCGTCTCCATAATCTGTTAATGTGAATTTAAGTTCCCCGGAAGTTGGAAAGTGCTGTCCACAACAAATAATTGGCGATTTGGAGTTAGCGTGTATGCCAACATTATCAAAAATCTCAAAGTAACTAGATTTTATGCGGTCTTTTGAATTCTTATCAATTCCATCCAGTCCTCTTTGTTTTAAGAAAATATTCTCAATGTAATCCGCAAAACTATCTACATCTTCGGTTTGAAACGCTTTTATTGGAATTACTGTTTCTCTGTCATCTACAGGTTTAAAATTTTCCTTATTGTGCACAACATAATATGCAAATCCGTTGCGCGATAATACATTTAAATCCCCTTTAAGAATTGAATAATCAATAAAAAATTTAAGTTTATTATTCTTTTTCAGATTATAACAGTACAACAGCAACTCTGATGACAAATTAGCATCAATCCATTCTAATTTTTCAAAATCGATGGTAAACCAACAGTTTTTAAATTGTTTAGCATATTGATAGAAATCATTTAACTGCTGAATCCCTTTGGGGTCTGTTTGAATTCTACCTCTGAATGAAAATTTTGACATTATACTTTTCTAAATAAATGTACTCTAAACCGTCATTATGATTTAGAAAATTATCAAACAAAATTAAGCGATTGATTTTAATCAAACAAAAGGGGATTTTCTGAGTAAAGTTGAATAAATTCTTTTAATTCAATATTGGAAATCTGAGTTTTTGGCTAACCTGTCCGATACTTTTTCCAATGTTAAGGAAACAGAAAATAATGAATCAGAGGTGCCTGTAGAGAAGCTTTATGCCCAAATTGGTAAGCTCAAGGTTGAGATAGACTTTTTTTAAAATAAGTGCAAAGAAATTGGAGATACCCGAGAACGAATGGAAGCCATCAAATTAAAAATGAGTTCGATATCACTTCGCAGACTATGTGAGTTACTTTGTGTGCCCAGAAGCTCTTTGTACTATGCCCCAATCCCTGAAAATCCTGAGAATTGAAAGATGATGTACTTGAGGCCGCCATCGCAGCAAACGGAGTAATTGAGATCATTAACTCAGACCAAGGCTCTCAGTATACAAGTTCTAGTTGGACGAACTATCTGGAGGGAAAAGGAATAAAAATATCAATGGATGGAAAAGGACGTGCAACAGACAATATTTGGATCGAGCGCTTCTGGAAAACAATCAAGTACAACAACATTTATTTAAACCCTTGCGATACAGGTCTAGAACTATTTGAAGGAGTTCAGACCTTAATCGAGTATTATCACAACAAGAAACACCAAACCATTGGAATGAAACCAAACGTAGCTTACAATAAATCTTTAAACCAAAATGCTGCTTAATACAGCTCAAAATATTAACTTAGCATCACTAAACTTTTGGTCCAACAACTGGGGAGTATTATAGAAATGCCAACTCAAACTAAAAATCATGTATCTGAAATAGCATCAAGCCTATGAAGATTTTCCTTATACTTCCTCTGCTTTTGTTAAATGCTTGCACAAACAATGATAATTCATATATCGAGTATTATTCTATTGAAAAATCTCTTCAAAATATATCCTATGGAAAAATTGAAGACGATTTTAATTTTTATAAATTTCAAAAATACATACAATCAGTAAGACTTGATTCGAATTATTTAGACCAGTATAATTGTAATTTTGAAGATTCTGTTATTTATTATTTCTTGTTAAATAAATACACTAAAATGGGATTTAATGATCAAATTCAGCTAATTCAACAAATTGGCCGACTAAATGCTGATAATTTTAATGATTCAAATATTATTGTATTAGATATTAATGATTCTATTTCATTGATTAGTTTGAGTCCAGAATTTTCAATTCAAGCCAACGGAACTTGTTGTTCTCATTATCTGAATTTGATCATCAAAAGAAGGGGCAGCAGTCTAATTTTCAAAGAAATTGATGATCAATTAACAAATGGTAAATTACTAGGAGTATATTTAGACCACAAGGGAAAAATAGATGGGCTATTAATACAGGGCTACTCAAATAATAATGGAGAATTCAAAGGATTTAATTCGACATATAATTTAAAATATAAAGTTAACAGCAAAGGTATTTTTGCTGAAGAAATACTCAACGTTCGAAGTGGTGAACCATTTGACAAGAATGACATAAATCCTGAAAAAATAAATTCATTTGGAGTGCATAGTGTTTATTTTTGATACGAAGGCACTGTAATTAGACCTAAAACCAGACCGGAATAAATTGGAAACAATAGACCAATGATCCTTGACTAAATCTCCATACTTCCCCCAGCATTAAACCTGCCAGTCGAGGTTGCTTTGCCTTTATCAACCTGAACAATGACATCCACTTCATGGGCGTGTTCGTTTACCCCTTTGAAGTTGCCTCCTTTGGTGGTGTGATAAATAAAAATGAATGAGGTATCAGGATGCATTTTGCGTAATTGATCAATGGCATTCACATCCATACCTGCTTTGGAAACGCTGTCAATAAAAACAAATTGAAAATCATTCAGGTTTTCAGGGACACGGTCTGTGATGTAGAGGTTCGAGTGATGTGCCTTCAATAGTTCGATCTTTTCCTTTAGCGTACAGCCAAAACTTTCCTCGATAGCACAATAGAATACCTTTCCGTGGTGGGATGCCAGGTAATTGTCAAAATCCAAACACATGGTAGACTTGCCCGGCTTAGGAAGTACATAAACCATGGCAGTAAAACCAACGCTTGGATCTCCAATCAATTCTCGGTACTAGCCCTTTAGGCCTATTGTATGAAAGTCCATGGCTAGCAGTTCGCCAGAACTTACAATCATTCCAATAACTTCTTTCGTGTCCGTTTAAGCTTTTTTTTGAAAAAGGTCTTCCCCTAAAACACCGATGAGGCCATTAAGCTGTACCTTGTTGATATTCAAATGTGCAGCTTTAATAATGACTAGAGAATGTTTAGCCTACTAAAATTATGCAGGTCTATGCAATTGCTCCAATCCACGCTTATCCAATTTGTATTGGATATAAGCATACATGAATTCCCAAATGGCCTTGCAAGTGTCAAGGGTGGAAGACCGCCTGAGTAATGGAGCGATTCGCTTGGTGTCGTCAAGGTATTTCCAAACGACTTTCTCCATTAACTCAACAGTATCCGTTACTTCGCCATCTTTGATAATGACACGGTCACGCTCATCAGGTGGTGGGAAATACGAATTATAGCGGCTTCCATCCTTGATGGCACGATAACCACTGGTAACAGTTTTGCTTGGTATATGTGCGAGTGACCTCATTAGATGATTTTGCTAGGTTCAGATTCATAAAAGAGCCCATTTACATAGGTAGAAAAGGACATTTCAATCGGAATACCGAGTTGGTCAATCAAGTTCTTTTTGTTGCCTGATTTAAACGCGGTAATCACTGCTGGAACTTTTGAAACGATATTGGAAATAAGCCCTGAAAGGGTCATCCAATTAATTTGAAGTTCTATGGTATCGATTTGAGTAACACCGAGCGGTTTGATAATAATTTCTTTGTTTTCCGCATTGGATTGGGACAATAATTTCCCTTTACTTTTTACGCTTACAACGGGCTTCGTAATTTTTACAGAATCCTTTGAAGGGTTGTTGATTGCTACTTCGGTGCGAAATGATAATCCACCTAAATTGACAGCATGAACACGAGGATTTACCAACGAAATATTGGTTTGATCACCTACGTTTTGCATTTTTAGTAATCTAACAATGCCATAAACCGCAACGGCTCCAAGTGTTATGCCAACCAATTTATTCATTGTCGTCAGCAGATTTTTCGTTAAAAAATTGATTGAGTTTTCGAGAAGCAGCGTCTAACACTTTCTTAACCACATATCCAGCAACAGCTGATGCAGAAGCATAAATAATAACGGTGGTAAGACCTGGTAATGTTATCGCCAGTAATAGGGGCTTAGCGGAAATTGCTTTACCAACGCCACCGACAACCCCTGAAACGGTCGTAAATAATGCAGTATGTGTGTGATGTTGCACGAAGTCTTGTATCGATTAGGATACAAACTTCTGAAATGAAAAACTGTGGAAAAGGCGGAAGAGGGTGTGTAAATCTCTAAACGGGTGTATGTAAATATATGGGGGTTAATTATTATTTTTGAAAGCAATAAATTAGAAAATACATCTGTAATTGCAAAAAGAATTAAATGAATCAAAGTTTCGCATATCACTCCATAATTGTATGGCTTTGCGAAGTTTTGTTTCGTGTATACACTAGTTATAGGCAAGCGTAACAGACGACACAACAACCATTAAACAGACAGAAAATTATCGAAACGACAGAATGACATATAAACTTAACAGCGGACTTTTTGCCGACACGACAGCCCAACGCTTCGTGTTTTATTTTTTTTTGCCGACCCGCATTTTTTAAAAACAATTTTAGCCAGCCGCACAAGTGGCACATTTGGTTTTGCCCCGACACACAAAGCCGACCCTTCGGCAAAACCAAAAGAGCCACTTTTTAGCCAACGCACTGAAAATGACTTCGAGAAAAATAGAATGGACACCAAACAATATTTTATCTAAATTTGAGTTTCACAATAAATGAAAAAATTCGTTGTAACAATATTGCTTCTTTTATACTTGATACCAACCTTTGGTGTCAATGTTACTGTGCATTATTGTGGCGGTGAATTTGCATCACTCACTTTTGGTACTTCAGAGAAAAACAAATGTGCTTGTGGTAGCAAGAAGATGAAGAAAAACTGCTGTGAAGACAAAACTTTTTCTTATGAAGTTGATGACGAACAAGCAAAAGCACAAGAATGCTTATTAGCTTTTTCAAATTCGGTTAACATTGATTTTGCTCTACCTTCCCCAATTGAGTTTTGCTATTCTTACTTCCCTTCAATTGAAACTGAATACTATTTCCACCATCCACCAAACTTTGTAAAGCAACCGCTCTACATTCTCAATCAAGTATTTCGAATTTGATTTTTTGACAATTCAATGGTTTGCCGACACTATTTCAGTGGCTCGGCTAATTGTGTTTTCAATTCTTATCAAAATCAAAATTCAAAAAAATGTCAATAATTAATAAAATATCAATGATGCTTTGCATTGCATCTACTTCGCTTACAAGTTGTGAAGCCCAAGTAAAAAATGCTAAAACCGAAACCGTTAAAATTTACGGTAACTGTGGAATGTGTGAAAAAACTATTGAAACAGCAGGAAATGTAAAAAAAGTAGTAAAAGTGGATTGGGACAAAGACTCCAAATTAGCTATTTTAACTTACGATAGCACCAAAACAAATCAAGACGAAATTTTGAAACGTATTGCTTTGGCAGGTTATGACAGTGATAAATTTCTTGCTCCTGACGATGTTTACAGCAAACTGCACGGATGTTGCCAATATGATAGAGTTAACAAAAACACTATTGGTAAGACAGAAGTTGTCGATGACCATTCTTCGCATAATCACGATGCCCCAACGAAAGAAAACCCAACAGAAATTGGGCAGGAAACAAATCAGTTAAAAGTGATTTTTGAAAACTACTTTGCCTTAAAAGATGCCTTGGTAAAATCTGATGGGAAATTAGCGTCTTCGATTGCTAAAGAATTACTTACAAATATTAGTGTTGTGAAGATGGATAAACTAACTAAGGAAGAACACACTGTTTGGATGAAAGTAATGAAGGATTTAAAATTTGATACAGAACACATCGAAGAAACCAAAGATGTGGGGCATCAAAGAGACCATTTCACAACACTGTCAAAAAATATGTATGACTTAATTAAAGTGTCGAAGACTGAAACTCCAATATATTACCAAAACTGCCCAATGTTTAATGACGGAAAAGGGGCAAATTGGCTGAGCAAAGAAAATGTAATTAAAAATCCATACTATGGTTCACAAATGCTCTCTTGTGGAAAAACTGTAGAAACAATAAAATAACAAATCTTAAAAAAGTAATAAAATGAAAAAACAAACATTTCTCGCAATCGCTTTGATGTTCACAGCAG
>JACCDY010234894.1_pt1 | contig 28316 bp, 30 predicted proteins | sample 7446391 | NCBI WGS metagenome assembly JACCDY01 (sample SAMN15323451, study PRJNA562643) | freshwater metagenome | isolation source: river surface water | place: USA:Blue River Watershed | collected 2017-08-18 | reverse complement strand
TGATAGACCGCGTCACCATTCGTGGTGCTGACGGTCTGCGCCGGCAGATCGATCTTCAGCTGATAACCGGGAAACGCCTTGACCTCGTTGAACAGCTTGTCGACTTCCTGCTCGGTCAGCATGATGGGCAGCAGACCGTTCTTGTAGCAGTTGTTGAAGAAGATGTCGGCGAAACTCGGCGCGATCACGGCACGGAAGCCGTATTGTTCGAGCGCCCACGGCGCGTGCTCGCGCGACGAGCCGCAGCCGAAGTTCTTGCGGGTCAGCAGCACCGACGCGCCCTGATAGCGCGGCTGGTTCAGCACGAAATCCGGATTCAGCGGGCGCCGACTGTTGTCGACACCGGGCTGGCCAACGTCGAGATAGCGCCACTCGTCGAACAGGTTCGGGCCAAAGCCGGTACGCTTGATCGACTTCAGGAATTGCTTCGGAATGATGGCGTCAGTATCGACGTTCGCGCGATCCAGCGGCGCGACCAGTCCGTCAAGTACGGTGAATTTATTCATGGTGTGTCCGGATTCGGTCCTGATTCAGCAGATTTACTTCTTGCTCGCGTCCTGCACTTTTTCGCCGAGCTTCTCGAAGTCCCTGCCGATACCGTTGATGGTGTTGCAGCCGGCGAGTACCGCCAGCGCGATGAGCATGAGGGCGATTTTTTTCATGAGTGCTCCCTGAATAAAAATTACAGCTGACGAACATCGACAAAATGACCAGCGACGCCGGCCGCGGCCGCCATCGCCGGGCTGACCAGATGCGTGCGACCACCCGCACCCTGACGGCCTTCAAAGTTACGGTTGGATGTCGATGCGCAGCGCTCACCCGGCTCCAGACGGTCAGCATTCATGGCGAGGCACATCGAGCAGCCCGGCTCCCGCCATTCAAAACCGGCGTCTTTGAAAATCTTGTCCAAACCTTCTCGCTCGGCCTGCTCTTTCACCAGGCCAGAGCCCGGCACCACCATCGCCAGCTTCACGTTCGATGCGCGGTGCTTGCCACGCACGACAGCGGCTGCAGCACGCAGATCTTCAATGCGCGAATTGGTACAAGAACCGATAAAGACTTTATCAATGCGAATATCGGTGATCGCCGTGTTGGGCTTGAGGTTCATGTAGACCAGTGCCTTTTCCATCGCGTCGCGCTTGACTGCATCTTTTTCCTTGTCAGGATCGGGCACGCGCGCATCGACGGGCACCACCATCTCGGGCGACGTACCCCAGGTGACTTGCGGACGAATATCGGCCGCATCGATCATTACGACCGCATCGAACTTTGCGTCAGGATCGGAATGCAGCGTGCGCCAGTAGGCGACAGCCTGATCCCACTGCGGGCCGACCGGTGCAAACGGGCGACCTTTGACGTAATTGATCGTGGCGTCATCGACCGCGACCATGCCGGCCCGCGCGCCCGCTTCGATCGCCATGTTGCAGACGGTCATGCGACCTTCCATGGTCAGCGAGCGGATCGCCGAACCGGCAAATTCGATCGCATAACCCGTACCGCCGGCCGTGCCAATCTTACCGATGATGGCCAGCACGATATCTTTGGCGGTGACGCCTGCGCCCAGCTTGCCCTCGACCTGAATTAACATCGCTTTGGATTTTTTTGCCAGCAGCGTTTGCGTGGCGAGCACATGCTCGACCTCAGAGGTGCCAATGCCATGCGCGAGGCAGGCAAATGCGCCATGAGTGGACGTATGCGAGTCGCCGCAGACCACCGTCATGCCGGGTAGCGTCGCGCCCTGCTCCGGCCCGATCACGTGCACGATGCCCTGACGCTTGTCGGTCATGTGGAAGTAGGTGAGCGCGTATTCCTTTGCGTTTTGGTCGAGCGTCTCGACCTGCAGCCGCGATATCGGATCGGCGATGCCACCGGCGCGATTGGTGGTCGGCACATTATGGTCTGCGACCACCAGATTCGCCGATGTGCGCCACGGCTGCCGGTTGGCCAGCTTCAGCCCCTCGAAAGCCTGCGGGCTGGTCACTTCGTGGATCAGGTGGCGGTCAATGTAGAGAACGGCGGTGCCGTCGTCGGCGGTATGCACCACGTGGGACTGCCAGAGTTTGTCGTAGAGGGTTTGGGCCATGGGGAGACGGGGCAAATTGCCCGGCAAATCAAGGAAAACAGCCCTAAATTATGCCACACCAACCCTTGACCAAGTCCCGTTCGGGAGCGGTTTTGCTCGACCGATCCCGATTGAAACCCGTCTCAGCCTCGGGCTTTCGCCTGTTGATAGAGCGGCAGCACACGCTCGGAGTAATTGGTCAGATCCTTCACCCGATCTGCCCGTGGCGGGTGGGTGGACATGAATTTCGGCGGCTCATCGCCACCGGTCTGGCCCATTTTCTGCCAAAGCGTGATTGCGGCACGCGGATCATAACCGGCGCGAGCGGCCAGCTCGACACCGATACGATCGGCCTCGGTTTCGTGCGCGCGCGAGTTCGGCAAACCGAGCAAGCCCTGATAGGCGTACTCCATGCCTCTTTGCCCGATCTGCCCGACGCCGGCCACCGCGGCGACAATGGAAATGCCAATACCGGCAATCGCCTGCTCGGACGCGCGCTCGCGTGAGTGCTCGCGCAATGCATGAGCGATCTCGTGACCCATCACCGCAGCCAGTTCATCGTCGGAGATTTTCAGTTTCTCGATCAGCCCGGTGTAGAACGCGATTTTCCCGCCCGGCATGCACCAGGCATTCACTTCATTGGAGGTCAGCACATTGACCTCCCATTTCCAGCCCAGCGCATCCTTTCGAAAAGCTGGAGTCTGTTTGATCAGCTTGTCAGCAATCGTCTTAACGCGCTCGTACTGAGCCGTGTCGGCGTTTAGCTTGCCTTTTTTTTCTGCCTCGGCCAGCACCTGCGCATACTGTTTGTTGGCGCTCTGTTCGATGGCCTCAGCCGAGACTGCCATGCGCTGAGTGCGATCCACACCCACCGTGCCCGCTTGCGTGGTTTGCACCGTCTGACAAGCCCCCAAAGGAAGCGCCAGCAGTGCCACCAACGCTCCGCGATACAGCATCAATCTCATGACTCTCTCCCTGCTTCTGCCTGCCAGTGATAACTCAGGATTGCCGCCAGCAGCCCGAGCAAGGACATGAGCGCGGCAATCAGATAGACCGGACGGGCGCCCAATGTATCCCAGCAAGCTGACAGCAGCAAGCCGCCCAGCGTGCCTCCAAGCCCGTACGAGATGCTGATGAACAGTGCCTGACCCCGCGCTTGCAGGGGCCCGGAAAACCAGCGCTGCAAGGTCGCGACCGAGGCCGAGTGATGCACACCAAATGTCGCCGCATGCAGCACTTGCGCAAGCAACAGCACGATCAGCGACTGAGCGCCGACACCGATCATCAGGAAGCGCACCACCGCGATCGCCAGACTGAACAGCATCAAGGGACGGATGCCGAAGCGGCGAAACAACGGCGCCTGATAAAAAAAGAACATGATTTCTACCAGCACGCCCAACGACCACATCAGGCCGATCACGGTCTTGCTGTAGCCAATGTCTGACAAGTACAGCGAGTAGTACACATACAGCGACGAGTGCGCCGCCACCATCATGAAGGTCGAGACAAAAAACGCCAGCACCTGCCGCTGCCGCAGCAAGCTGCGCACCGAGGGCGCGTCATGCAAATGAGGCGCGGGCGCGTCTTCACTCATGTTCAGTGTGACGCCACAGACCATCAGCAAGAGCGACAGCGCGATCCACGGCATCAGCGCGATACCCTGCCAGTCGAGCAGCTGACCTGACAGCATCACCGCTGCAATGAAACCGACCGAACCCCAGAGTCGCAGCCGTCCATAATGCGTGAGATCACCGCGCATCGCGGACAGCATCAGTGCCTCAGAGATCGGCCCCTGTGCGCTGGTGAACAGATTCACCATCACCATCAGCGCAAAGAAAAAACCAAAGCTCTCGCCCCAGAACATGCCGCAAAACGCCATCGCTGCTGCCGCCGAGGTAAAGCGCAGCACGTTGACCCGCTGCCGCGTGTGATCTGCCACCCAACCCCACAGATTGGGGCCAAAGATACGCATCACCTGCATCAGCGACATCAGTATGCCGATCTGGGCGGCGCTGATACCTTTGTCCGCGAAATACAGGCTTGCATAAGGCGAAAACACGCCCACGTAGCCGTAATACGCGAAGAAGAACAGCGCGAAGTTCAGCGACTGGGCGGGTTTGGAAGCTGAGGTCACAAAAATCACGAATGGTTGCCGAAATCACCGGGCCCCGCTATGGGCCGCGATGAAGGCCGTGCCCGTCGCCATCGGCCGGGCCGATGCCGAGGCGCAGTGCCCCTACGATGTTGAGTACGAATGACTGACGTCGCCGCACTGGGCGCGATGACGCAACGCATGATCCATGAGCACCAGCGCGAGCATCGCCTCGGCGATTGGCGTTGCACGTATGCCTACGCAGGGATCATGGCGACCGAAGGTCTCGACCATCACCGGATTGCCGTCGCGGTCTATCGAGCGACGTGGGGTGCGTATGCTGGACGTGGGCTTGATCGCGATGGATACCGTGATGTCCTGACCAGACGAAATACCCCCCAGAACGCCGCCGGCGTTATTGCCTACAAAACCATCCGGCGTGATTTCATCACCGTGCTCGGTGCCCTTCTGCGCAATTGAGCGGAAACCGGCGCCAATCTCTACGCCCTTCACCGCATTGATTCCCATCATCGCGTAAGCGATATCCGCATCGAGCTTGTCGAAGAGTGGCTCGCCCAGACCGACCGGCACCTGCTGCGCCACGATATCGATCCGCGCGCCGCAGGAATCTCCCGCCTTGCGCAGATCGTCCATGTATGACTCCAGCCGGGGAATGATATCGGCGTTCGCCGCGAAAAAAGGATTATCGTGAACATGATCCCACGACTGGAAAGGAATCGCGATCTCGCCCAGCTGGCTCATGCATCCGCGGAAAGTGGTGCCATATTGCAGCTGCAGCCATTTGCGCGCGACCGCCGCTGCGCCCACGACCGGCGCGGTCAGTCGCGCGGAAGAACGCCCTCCACCGCGCGGATCGCGAATGCCGTATTTATGCCAGTAAGTGAAATCCGCATGACCAGGACGGAAGCGATCGACGATGTTGCCGTAATCCTGGCTGCGCTGATCCTCGTTGCGGATCAGCAGCGCAATTGGCGTACCGGTGGTCTTGCCCTCATAGACGCCGGAGAGAATCTCGACGGTGTCCGACTCTTTGCGCTGCGTGACGTGGCGCGAGGTGCCCGGCTTTCGGCGGTCGAGTTCGGGCTGAATGTCGGCTTCCGACAACGGCATGCCCGGCGGGCAGCCATCGATCACGCAACCGATGGCGGGACCGTGAGATTCGCCGAAGGTGGTGACGCAAAAGAGCTTACCTATCGTATTGCCAGACATGGTGAGGAAAATGACGTGTGCGAAAAACCGTCATTTTACCAGCGGCGGCCTCCCGAAGAAGTCCGCCAGCCATCTCCACAGCGCGCGCGGATACTCCGGCTGCTTCAGGCACAGTGCGATCAGCACCGCCAGATTCATCATGGCGGTGGTTGCGAAGATCTCGGGCACGGACAAACCTGCTTGCAACAGCACCATCGCCAGCAGCGCCGCCACCACCATGAACAGGGCGTTGAGGATATTCATCCCGCCAATGATGCGCGAAAGATGGCTGCGCTCGGCACGCGTCTGTATCAGCGTGAATAGGGGCACAACAAAAATGCCGCCAGCCATGCCGAGCATCAGGCAGTCGACCAGGATGCGAAACTGCTCGCCGAACAGCAGGTCCTGCGCGATCAGCAGCGAAGGCATGGGGCCGAGGCTGGCGAAATACAGATCAATACCGAATGCGGTCAGCCCCAGCGCGCCGAGCGGCACCAAGCCCAGCTGCAGGCGCCCGCCGGACAACCGCTCGCACATCAGGGAACCCGCGCCGATGCCAAGAGAAAATGCGGTTAGCAAGACAGCGAAAATCTCCGGCGCGCCATGCAATACATCACGCGCATAAACAGGGAATTGTGCAAGCACGATCGCGCCGAAAAACCAGAACCAGGAATTAGCCAGCATGGCAGCGAACACATCGGAGCGGCTGGCGGCAAAGCGCAAGTTGCGCAGCACCTCCGGGAAGGGATTGCGGCTGATCGCAAGCTCGGGCACCGGCGCGGGTGTCGAGGGCACGGCCAACGTGAACAACAAACCGAAGATGGCCACGAGTACGGTCGACCAGATGATCATGTGCACGCCAATCGCACCCCAACTCACCAGACCGGCACCGATCAGCTGGCCGGTGAGTATGCCGACAAAGGTACCCATCTGCACCATGCCATTGCCACCCACCAGCTCACCCGCGTCAAGATGCTGCGGCAGATAGGAATGCTTGACCGGCCCGAACAAGGTCGAGTGCAAGCCCATGCCCACCACGGCGAGTACCAGCACCCACAACTGATGCGTATACCAGCCCACCGCCGCCACCAGCATGATGAGGATTTCCAGCACTTTGACGAAACGCATCAGCCGCGCCTTGTCATACTTGTCGGCCATCTCGCCGGCGGTGGCTGACGCCAGCATGAAAGGGAGGATGAAAAGACCGGCGATCAGATTGTTGAGCAGACCAACATTCAGCGAGGTCCATGCCGCAGCATCGAAGGTGATCACGGTCACCAGCGCGGTCTTGAACAGATTGTCATTGAAAGCGCCGAGAAACTGCGCGCCGAAGAAGGGAGCAAAACGACGCTGAGTCAGTAGCGCAAACTGGCCTGAACTCACTCGGAAAATTCCTTTTTATTGTTTGTGCATTCCGTCAGCATTTACTCTTCCGCAGTTTCCGAAGGCCAGTCGCGAATATAGGCCTTGAGCATCTTGTTCTCGAAACTTTGCTCTTCGAACACGGCTTTGGCCACATCGTAAAAGGACATCACGCCCAGCAGTACCTTGCCATCGAGCACAGGTACATAACGCGCATGGCGCTCCAGCATCACGCGGCGAACCTCATTGAGCTCCGTGTCCGGCGAGATGGTCAGCATCTCGCGATCCATGTGATCGCCGACCGTGCCGGCGATCGTTCCTCGATGGCGGTGCACGGCTTTCATCACTTCGCGAAAGCTCAGCAGCCCGACCAGCGAGCCCGCTTGCATCACGACCAGTGAGCCGATGTCCTTCTCGCTCATGGTATCAACCGCATCGATCAGCGCTGTCTCGGGCGTGACGGTAAAGAGGATATTGCCCTTGACTTTGAGGATTTCGGAAACTTTCATCGGTCGCCCCCAGCGGTGTATTTCATGAAGCGACTGTAGCCCACCCCATTCAAAAAAGCCAGAGGGCTTGCGTACCGTGCGCAAGTCCCTGTGAAGACGGCCAAGCTGTCAGCCTCCAGCGGCCTATAATCGATCATTCCTATTACACCAAGCCAATAAACTGCCCCGGAGACCTGCCCCCGATGAGTGAGCCCAAGTACCCTGGCTTCGATACCCTGTCGCTGCACGCGGGCGGCGTACCCGACCCTGCCACCGGCGCCCGCGCGACCCCGATCTATCTGTCCACCTCATTCGTGTTCCGCGATTCGGATCATGCGGCCTCGCTCTTCAACATGGAGCGCTCGGGCCATGTGTATTCGCGTATTTCAAATCCCACCAATGCGGTACTGGAAGAACGCATTGCGGCGCTCGAAGGCGGCGTCGCCGGACTGGCCGTGGCCAGCGGGCAGGCGGCGTTGCATCTTGGTCTTGCGACCCTTGCCGGCGCTGGTTCGCATGTGCTCGCCTCGCGCGCGCTCTATGGCGGCTCGCAAAATCTGCTGGGCTACACCATGAAACGTTTCGGCATCGAGACGACCTTCATCGATCCACGCGATCTGAACGCCTGGCGCGACAATATTCGCCCAAACACGAAGGTACTCTTCGCCGAAACGCTGGGTAATCCAGGACTGGATGTGCTCGACATTCCGAGCGTGGCCGACATCGCGCATGATCATCACCTGCCACTGATGGTGGATTCGACCTTCACAACGCCTTACCTGCTCAGACCTCTGGATCATGGTGCTGATCTGATTTTTCATTCAGCGACCAAATTTTTATGTGGTCATGGCACTGCCGTGGGCGGCTTGTTGGTCGATGGCGGCACGTTCGACTGGCAGACCGCGTATGACAAGACGGGGCGCTTCGCTGAACTGTGCGAACCCTACGATGGTTTTCATGGCATGGTGTTCGCCGAAGAATCGACCGTCGGCGCGTTCTCGCTGCGCGCGCGCCGCGAAGGTCTGCGCGACTTCGGCGCAGTGATGAGTCCTTATAACGCATTCACGATTCTGCAAGGCATTGAGACGCTGAGCCTGCGCATGGAAAAGCATGTATCGAATGCACGCAAGATCGTTGAATTTCTTGTTTCGCATCCGGCAATCGAATCAGTATCTTACCCGGAGCTACCGCATCATCCGGATCATGCCCTGGCAAAACAGTTACTACCCAAAGGCTGCGGCGCCGTGTTTTCTTTCGCGATCAAGGGAGACCGCGCGGCTGGGCGTCGTTTTGTCGAATCGCTGAGCCTGTTTTCACATCTCGCCAATGTCGGCGATGCGAAGTCTCTGGTAATTCACCCAGCGTCGACCACGCATTTCCGCGTACCGACCGAACAACTCGCGGCCTCCGGCATCACTGAAGGCACGATGCGCTTGTCGATTGGTCTCGAGGATGCCGATGATCTGATCGACGATCTCAAGCGCGGTCTCAAAGCGGCGCAGAAAGGAGCATGAGCGATGATCATTGCGCTGAAACCACATGCCGCTTATGCCTACACGGGTGGCAAGACTTTCGACCCTGGCTTGCCAACTGCTATCTTCATTCATGGCGCGCAGAGTGATCACTCGGTATGGGCGCTGCAGACGCGCTATTTCGCGCATCATGGATTTTCCGTGTTGGCCGTCGATCTTCCAGGTCATGGGCGCAGTGCTGGCGCGCCGCTAAAAAGCGTCGAGGCCATGGCGGACTGGCTGAGCGAGGTGATGCTCTCCGCCGCAGTGCAAAAGGCTGTGTTGATTGGCCACAGCATGGGATCCCTGATCGCACTCGAAACCGCCCTGCGAGCGAAAGATAGGGTCTGCGGCGTTGCGCTAGTGGGCACGGCCTATCCGATGAAAGTCTCTGCGCAATTACTGGAGGCTTCCGAACACCGCGAACCCGAGGCGATCGATATGGTTAACATCTGGTCGCACTCCAGCATCGCGCAAAAGCCCTCCGCACCCGGTCCGGGCTTTTATGTACCCGGTGGCGCGCGGCGGCTGATGCAACATGTCGCGCGCGGCAATCCGGACAAAGTCTTCTTTACAGATTTTTCCGCCTGCAATGCATATGCCAACGGTGAAGCTGCCGCCAGCGCACTGAGCTGTGCTGCGATGCTGCTGCTGGGACGCAAGGACATCATGACGCCGCCCAAAGCCACCGCCGCGCTACGCTCGGCGATGCCCAAGGCGCGAGTGATACAGGTTGAAGGCAGCGGCCATTCACTGATGGCGGAGCAGCCCGATCAGGTACTGGATGCGTTGTTTGCTTTCGCAGCTGAAGCCGCCGACGCAGCAAAATAAGCGGCAATGGGGCTCGAGAGCCCCAGCGCGATCACTCCTTCGACCTTTTGCCCTAGCGGAGACTGCGGCGCAGGCGCAAACGCGAACAGCTGATAGACCTCGGCGACCGTCAGTTTGTCGGGATTGGCCAGCAGCACCCAGCGATCCTGCTGCAACTTGCTGCGACGACCCAGACGCCAGCCGCGCGAGCGCTCGGCTCGAATGCGTGCAACCCAGCCCACATTCAGCATCCGCTGCAAGAGTCGCTCCGATTCCTCAAAGCCCTGACGGGTTTCTTCTCGCAAGCGCAATACATCGACGGCAGCGGAACTGTTGCGCGACTCCACAAGCAAGCGAAGAACATTCATCGCATCGAGGAATTCACCACCTGGTGCCGGCCGGTGCCACCAGCGCTCATGCTTGACGACCGGCAGCGCCGCAGCGATCACCGCACCCACCAATGTGATCAGCCAGAACAGGTACACCCAGATCAGGAAGATGGGCAGGGCTGCGAGCGCGCCATAGACCACCTTGTAGCTCGAGCTGGGACCTTGCGCGATAAAAAAAGCAAACAATCGGCGCGTGATCTCGAACGCGATGGCCGCGACCAACCCACCGATCACCGCATCTCGCCAGTCGACGATTCGGTTGGGCACGGTGAGATACAGCAGCGAGAACGCTAGCGTCGAAAAAGCCAGTGACACCAGCACCATCAGCGTGGTGCGCAGCAGCGCAGTCTCGCGTCCGAGCAAACTCATCAGCGGCGAGAGCTCGCTGGCGAAGGACAGCGACGCGCCCAACAGTAAGGGGCCCATCGTCATGACTGCCCAGTAGATGACCATACGCTGCAAGAATGGCCGAGGTTCAGTCACACGCCAGATCTGGTTGAGCGTGCGGTCCACCGTGCCAAACATCATGATGGCAGTCACGATCAGGAACACTGCACCCACTGCCGACAGCCGGCTGGCTTTGGCCGCGAACTGACTCAGGTAATCGAGGATGGTGTTTGATATGCCCTTGGGCATCAGGATCTGCACGAAATACGCATCGAGCGAATCCCTGAATGTCGTGAACAGGGGAAACGTCGTGAAAATCGCAAATGCGATCGTCAACACGGGTACCAGGGCCAGTACCGTGGTGAACGTGAGACTGGCCGCCACCTCAGAAACACGCTCCTCCGTGAGCCGGCGCCGAGCAAAGCGAACCAGATCGCGAACCTGCAACCGCGACCAGCCGCCAGAGGGATTTGAAGGATGTGGACTCATGCGCTCGGCACCGGTGAACATGCTAAAGCGCCATATAATAGCAACCATGGTAAAGACGCCCTCGCTTCCCGTGCTCGTGCTGTACTACTCTCGCCATGGCGCCACGCGCAAGCTGGCTGATCTGATCGCACAAGGCATCGAGAGCGTCCCGGGCTGCGAGGCGCGCTTGCGCACTGTACCCGCCGTATCCACCGTCACGGAGGCCACGGAGCCCTCGGTACCGGCCTCAGGCGCACCGTACGTCGAGTTGTCCGATCTGGAGGAGTGCGCAGGACTCGCGCTCGGCTCACCTACCCGTTTCGGCAACATGGCCGCGCCGATGAAGTACTTCATCGATGGCAGCAGTGCGCACTGGTTGTCGGGCGCGCTGACGGGCAAACCGGCTTGCGTGTTCACTTCCACCGGAAGCTTGCACGGCGGGCAGGAATCCACGTTGCTGTCGATGATGCTGCCACTGCTGCATCATGGAATGCTGATCGTCGGATTGCCCTACGCCGAACCAGCGCTGATGAATACCGCCAGCGGCGGATCGCCCTATGGCGCCACGCACTGGTCTGGCGCGAGCGGCAAGCTGGAGATCACAGAAGACAGCCGCATGCTCGCCATCGCGCTCGGCAAACGCCTTGGCGAGACCGCGCTCAAGCTGCGCAACGCATGACACGGGAATGACTCCGAACTGATTCTGAAATGGCACGCGAATGTTAGACATCTCTTCCACGCAGCACCGACTTCACCAGCTCGCCTCAGGCAGTCTGGTGCTGCTGATCGTGCTGTGTATTGCCTGGGAACTCGTGCTGGCGCCACTGCGACCCGGCGGCTCATGGATGGTGATTAAGGCACTGCCGCTATTCGCACCGCTCGCTGGCACGCTGCGCCGCAATGTCTATACGATGCAGTGGGCATCGATGCTGGTGCTGATGTACTTCGCCGAGGGCGTGGTGCGTACCTGGAGCGAGCGCGGCATGTCGCAGGCGCTGGCAGCGCTGGAAATTGTGTTCTCCACCGTGTTTTTCTTCTGCGCGATCTTTTTCCTGCGCCCCTACAAGCAGGCCGCGAAGCAGCTGGCCAGCGAAGCCATTCGCAAGGCCGCCACCACCGCGCATGAAGACTGAGTTCCTCGCGCGCTGCGCCGCGATCGTCGGCGCTGATCATCTGCTGCTCGGTGATGCGATGACGTCTCACCTGACTGACTGGCGCGGGCGCTTCACTGGACGCGCACTGGCCGTCGTCAAACCAGCAAACACGGCTGAAGTCGCGGCCATCGTGAAACTATGCACGCAACACCATGTGCCCATCGTCCCTCAGGGTGGTAATACCGGTCTGGTGGTGGGTGGCGTGCCTGATGCCAGCGGCACGGCGATCGTGTTGTCGCTGTCACGATTGCACCGCATACGCGCACTCGACACACTCAACGACACGCTGACTGCCGAGGCAGGCTGTCGACTACAACAAGTGCAGGAAGCCGCGCAGAAGGCTGGCAGACTATTCCCGCTGTCGCTCGCTTCTGAAGGCAGCTGCACGATAGGCGGCAATCTCTCGACCAACGCCGGTGGTACCGCTGTGCTCCGCTACGGCAGCATGCGCGAGCTGACGATGGGTCTTGAAGTGGTGACCGCCTCGGGCGAGATCTGGGATGGCTTGCGCGGACTGCGCAAAGACAACACCGGCTATGACTTGCGCGATCTGTTCATCGGTGCCGAGGGTACGCTGGGCATCATCACCGCCGCTGTCCTCAAACTGTATGCACAGCCAGCCGCGCGACTGACCGCGTTGATGGCCATCGGCTCGGCACGCGACGCGCTCGCTTTGCTGGAATTGGCGAGGCAGCGGTGCGATGCCAGTCTGACCGGTTTTGAGTTGATGTCAGACTTCTGCCTGCAACTCGTGGAAAAACATTTTCCTGCGCAGCGACTTCCCTTCGCTTCGCGGCATCCGCAGTATGTGCTGATGGAATTGTCTGACAGCGAATCGGAAGCGCATGCAATGACGATGCTGGAAGCTGTCTCGCAGGCAGGCATGGAAAAAGCACTGATCGCCGATGCGGTGATCGCCAGTTCGCTGTCGCAATCGCAACAGCTGTGGGCCTTGCGCGAGCATATCTCAATGGCGCAGGCGGCCGAGGGGCTGAATATCAAGCATGACATCTCACTGCCGGTGTCACGTATTGCCGAATTTATTGACCAGACCGATGCGTTACTGCAAAAAGATTTTCCGGGTTGCCGAATGGTGACCTTCGGACATCTTGGCGATGGCAACCTGCATTACAACGTCTCAGCGCCGCCGGGCGAATCACACGAGGTCTTCCTGCAACAACAGGATGCGATTAACCTGCGAGTGCACGATAATGTGCATCACTATGGCGGATCAATCTCAGCCGAACACGGACTGGGCGCGCTCAAGCGTGAAGAAATCCGCCGCTACAAATCCGGGACAGAAATGGCCATGATGGAAGCCATCAAGCGGGCACTGGATCCGCTGAACCTGATGAATCCAGGAAAAGTGGTCTGAGCGCAGACGCGGCAGACCCATTCTGTCGCGAGGAGATCATGACATCTGCTGTATCAGCCACGCATCTGGCTGCGCCTGCTGTATTTTTTTTGAATCGCTTCCTTCCATTGCTGCTGCTTGCGTGCTCCGTTCCCTCACACGCTGCCTACAAGTGCAAGATCGATGGCACACTCACCTACACCGATCGCCCGTGCGGCAGCGAGTCTCTGACGCTACCAGTCGCTCCAGCATCACGAGGCGGCACCTCCGAGGACTCGCTTCATCGCGAAAGGACCGAGATCGCCCGCCTTCAGCGGCTGCGCGAGCAGCGCGAGAGGCAAGACCAGCAGATACGCGATCTGGCGGCACGCGGAGCCGCTGCGCGTGAACGCAAGTGCCGGTCGCTGTCGCTGCAACTTCGGTGGCGTGAGGAAGATTTGCGGGATGCGACGCTGAAAGAGGAGCACAAGGCTCGGGTGCGCGCACGTAGGGCCGCCGAGAAGCTGGCCCAGGAGTGCCAGTGACCGACGTTCAACCGTTCAGCGTCTCTTTAGCCCATGACGAGGATGAGCACGACGGTCACCATCGCGAAGGAAAAAATTGTGAGGCGGATTTCGATATCGACGGGCAGCATGATCTGACTCCTGTTTCTTGCCGGTCCTGATCGCGGCAGGCGACACAGGGGCTGCAATGATTATCGGCAGCCCGAGGAGAAACTTGACCCGTCAAACAGGCAAAAGGCGAACAACGAATCAGGAGCCGGCAGACGTGCCGGCGGCGCCAGCTTCGCCCTCCGGGGTCTCCTTCGGTCGATTCAGCCGCTCGACAAGCTTGCCGTAGCCGACATTCGCATAGACAAACAAGAACATCGGGATAGTGAACACTGTCAGTATCACTGCAAAGACTGCGGAGATGGCCGCAAAGACCAGCCGCAGCACTGAGCCGATATCCAGCGCATCAAAGGGTTTGTTCACCACCCCAACGCTAGACTTCACATAGTCGATGAAGCCCATCGCGTCGGCCTGGTCGTAGGCAAAGATCAACCAACCGACAAACATCAGCAGCACGACCAGCCAGCCTACAACCAGTGCAGAGACTATCGATAGCTTTTTGAAAATACCGAGCAGGGCTGTCAAGGCTCACTCCAAACGTTGGCTGGAAACCATCAGGCAGATCGAGGCGCGTAATCGTTAAACATGAAGTCAAACACTTCCCTCAGCGCGCGCTCATTGACCAGATACACTTTGTTGTTGTCCCGGGTCTTGAACGAGACCATCTCCGCTCCGATCAGCGCCTCGATCTGCTTGACGATCGCGGGCGCTCCCAACCCCGTCTTCACCGCGATATCTGGCATTTCAAGCCCCTCCGAACCGACCTCCAGCAGGCACTGGATGATCTGCACCCGTTCTTCAATTGACAAGATTCCCAGCTTTCTGGCGATTTCTCTCGGATCCATTGGCGTTAGCCCGGCTTTGCGCGGCACAACAAGTTGATGACTAAGTTTCAAGGATACCTAACTTTGGGAGGCCTCGAATCGCGCGTCGCAGTCAACTGTGCAAAACAGGAAAAAATGACGTCCAGAATAGATCAAGCATGTGATCAAAGTTGCGATTATTATATTTTTAAGATGCCAACTGGCGGGGCTTGCGAGCGGCGGTATGCGGACAGATCAGGTCTCTGCTTTTTTCAGCTCGTGGGTGGGGCGAGGCTTCTTGACCGCGGTGGATTCCCGGCTCTGGCCGGACACCAGAAACGCAGGGATGGAAACTTCGGTGCTTCTCACATCCACCGGTTTTTTATGCTGAGGGGCGTCGATGGAGAATGCAGCATCCAGCGGCATGTTCAGCTTCTTAGCGTATAGCTTGGTGAGTCGCTCGATTTCTGGCTTGCCACCGACGAAATACGCCAGGTTATCGGCCTCCAGAGCGATCACTTGCTTGGGCGGCATCCCAGTCACGCGCGCGATGTCCTGGACTTCCAGCCCCAGCTCTTCACGCCGCTTCTTGAGAACATCGCCCAGCATCGCTTCCCTCTTTGTGGAATCTGTACCGGACTTTTGCACAGTTCATGTGCATTGTCTATATGGCCTCGAGGGCAAATTTGCCTGCGACATCAAGGCTTAGGTTGTCATATTTTGAATTATCTCTGCGGGCTGTTTTCAGCCATGAAAACAGCCCCGGATGCTTGAACCCTTGAGAGATGCTCATTAAGCAAAACTGCGAGATCAGATCTCCTCTCATCTCAATGAGCTCAAGCGCGAACCCTGAGACCTATTTCTCTGGCATCGAGCTCGTCATGGTGCTCGGATCCGAATGAGTTTGCCTCTTCGCACCAGCCTTAGCGTGGGTATTGCCGAAGCATATTCGAAGTATCAGTTCCTCATTCACTGACGCCGGATCGGGATACACCCAGCGACCAGGTTTGGTATCGGTCGATAGCAGGGTGCCCTGACCGCCCTTGCCCGAGTACACCAACTTTTGCACAACTCTGAGCTTTCCCTTGACGCAATCGGCCTCGTAGAGTCGCTTCACCGACGCGCTTTTCTCAATGGGCTCGACCAGATCGACCAGACTCCATACCTGATGAACGGTACCCTTCTGCAGGATCTCGTTATCCAGGTAGTACACGTCGCCGCGCGGATTTTTGATGACTTGTTCCCAGCCCGCGCGAGCGGGCATCGAGCAGATCAATAGCCAGACAATGAGAAAACGGGTCATGGTAATCACGAGGGCGCCCAGCCCAGCTGGTGGTTGGATTGTGCGGGATTATATCGATTACCTGTCAGGGCCTCGGTCTGGTAATCGTCTATCATAGAGGCCGCCTGAATGCATCTGACAGGATTGTCAAAATGATTATTCATGCTGGTCCCACACCCTACGCACCCGCCACCGGCCCGGCCAGGCCCCAAGTGCCTGCCGAACGCGTAATCACGCCCACACCGAACCGCAGCGCGCCGACCCCGCCAGTCGGTCCGCTGGCGCCGAATGATGCCGAGCGCATCACGCAAGCTTTTCTGGACGTGGTTGAGCAGCTTAATACGCACATGCAGTCTCGCAACCGCAATCTTGCGTTTGCGCTTGATCGCCGGCTCAATACCGCCATCGTTGCCGTCACTGACAAAAACACGGGCGAGCTAGTGCGACAGATCCCTGCTGAATCCGTGCTGCGTGTTGCGCATTCGATCGAGAACCTGAAGGGCGTCCTCTACAACGAGCTGGCCTGACGAGAAAGATACTCAGTCCTCCAGTGCACAGTGCACCGGCTGCGCCCCGAGCAGCTCGGGCAGCAGCTGTGGCGCCAGACTCACCAGAAACCCTCTACGGCCGCCATTGATATAAATCAGCGGCAGATCCAGTACCGAGGCCTCAACATAGATCGGCAGGGTTTTCCGCGTCCCGAACGGCGAGGTGCCTCCGACCAGATAACCGGTATGTCGGTGCGCCTCGTCCGGCGAGCAAGGCTCGATCTGCTTGCGTGAAGTTTGACGCGCGAGATTTTTGGTCGACACCTTGCGATCCCCGTGCATCAAGATAATCAGTGGCTTTTTTTGATCGTCTTTCATCACCAGTGTCTTGATCACTGCATGCTCGTCCACGCCGAGCTGGCGGGATGACTCTGCGGTACCACCGTGATCAACATACTCGTAAGGATGACGGCCAAAGCTGATCTTTCGCTGCGAGAGGAATTGCGTGGCCGGAGTTTCGGAAATATGCTTGCTCATGAAGAGGATTATGCTTCACAACGTTAAAATACCCGCTCAACCCTAGGATAATCATTGGTCCTCTTCTCACAGGAGAATATTGTTATGCCCGGCATCTCTGGTCGATTTGATCTGAACTCCGTCGAATGGCGCCGAGTCACCGACCCTGCCTGCAAAGCCTTTCTGGTAGATTTCGAGTACAGCCTGCTGGGTTATGACCACGCAACCGGCCGACTTGATATGCTGCTCCGATATGGCAAAGGCGGCCACTGCCGCCGGCACCGGCATATCGCCTCTACCGCAACGCTCGTCTTAGAAGGTGAGCAGATACTCGAAGAGATGGACGCCGAGGGCCATATCCGTCACATACACCGTAAAAAAGGCGACTACGCACTGGCTTCTGCAGACGCGCTCCCACACATAGAGCGCGGCGGCGAGCAGGGTGGAACGGTGTTACTGTCCATGACCGCGCCAGACGGCCTGCTGTTCGAATATTTTGACGATGAGATGAACAGCACGGGCACGGTATCGATTACCGAATATGTGAATAGCTGGACCCAGGGCGTGCCCTATGGCGCTCGTCAGGTCTGTTTATAACGCCGCGCCGCCACTGCGAACCCTGCTCCCACTGAACGCGAGATCCTATGCCCATAGACAAACAGATTGATGTCGTCGAGCGCAAATTTAAGAGACTGGAAAGCCCACTGGAACGGGTGATCTTCGGATCACGCTGGCTGATGGCGCCATTCTATTTGGGGTTGATCGGCAGTCTTGCCGTGTTGATGTTCAAGTTCCTTCAGGAGCTGATCCATTTTTTTCCACTGGCGGCCTCCGCGCACGAATCAGAGGTCATCCTCTGGGTGCTGTCGCTGATCGATCTCTCGCTCGCGGGCAATCTGGTGCTGATGGTGATTTTCTCAGGCTACGAGAATTTTGTCTCCAAGATCGATATCGCTTCTCACGAGGACAGACCCGACTGGATGGGAACGGTCGATTTCAGCGGTCTGAAACTGAAACTGATCGCATCCATCGTTGCAATCTCGGGTATTCATCTGCTCAAATCCTTCATGGCGATCGACAGCATCAACAAAGAAAACCTGATGTGGCTGCTGATCCTTCACGGTACCTTCGTTGCCTCCGGAGTGCTGCTGGCAGTGATGGACTACGTCACTGAAAAATCTCACTGAATCGCTGCAAACTAGGGTCACCGGTCATCTTTCGGCTGTATCAACAGCTCGATCTCTTCGGGTGGCCCGCCCTCTTCGGGCAAGGGTAGCGGGCTGCTTTTCTCGATGGCCCTGGCAGCAGTGAGGTCCCAGTTCTTGAAACCGCTGGTCTGTATCAGCCGAACCGACTGCACCTCGCCGGCAGGTGACAATTTGATGTTGAAGCGAGCCATCGGATTGAGCGCTCGCTCTTCGCCATTCTTGGCGACGTAAACGATAAAGCGTTTGATATGCCCGCCTACCTGCGACAAGTACGCTGGGCTGCGCTTGGTGGAGGGTCTCAGCTCGCTGTTCAGAGGTCGGGCCACGTCAGCTCGGTCCTCCGTGTTCGGCCATGCAGAAACGCTGCATAGCCATGCCAGACAGCCCACCAAGACCCGCATCATCGTCTCCTTCGAGATACGCAGCAACTTACCCACTGCGATAAGTCCACATTCTGTCGATCAGCTCTTCCAGTAGCGCACCCACGGGTATGCCACGCTCTGAGGCCACCATCCTCAGGCGCTTGTAGTGGAATACCGATATATCGGCCACCAGCTTATGCCGGTCCGAGGGATTGATCGCGCGGGCTACGTCGCTTGGTGTTTTTGTTTCTGCTTCTGCTAGTTCGTCCATAGCGTTGCCTTTATTTCTGATGGTGTGGGTCAGGCCGATAGCGATGTCCGCAAAGGCCGTCACTGCTTCAACGCGACCTTACTGACAAACGCTGCAGATGACTATGCAAATCGATGCAAATTTGCCATCTCGGCAATACCTTGGATATGAAACAGCGCTTCTCGCGTTAGCTCGCCATCGGGCAGCACCGGGCACCGCAGGACAAGGCATCGAAGGGTATGGCAAGATGATCGCAGTGATTCAATCCGAGCAAAATCCTGCGCTCGCATCTCCCTCCGGGTACCCCATGCACAAATCAAGCTCAGAACAGTCGCGTCGCCTGTACCCGCAGCCCATCGCACCACACGCCCCAGGCTTCGAACGGGTATGCCGCACTCACTTGGAGCGCAAAAGTGCCATGACTAGCAGCGCTATGGCCCGGAACATCATCGACGCCTTGGTGGCGGTTTTATCAGTCGCTGCGCTCATGGCGATGCCGGTGCTCGCCTCGGCGGAAGCTTTTTTCTTGGATAGTAATGCCACGGGATTTTTTATATCCCAGCAGGGTCACTTGGTCACCGCATATCCTGCAGTGGAAAATCGCAAAGTCGCTGTCGTGTTGCCGGATGGGCGTGCTGTGTCTGCAGATCTAGTCAAGCACAATAAAGAAGCCGATCTCGCTTTGCTGAAAATTTCCGAGACCACACCCTTTTTGCCCATTGCCCGGCCCGAGAATATCGACATCGGCCTGGAAATCATGACCATCGGCTACCACATGATGACTGTGCAAGGCAGATCAGCGAAGGCCTCGCGTGGCATCATCAATAGCCTGGTCGGCTTCCACGAAGACAAAAGCAGCTTTCAGTTTGACGCCGCTACTGCAAGAGGCAATTCTGGCGGTCCCGTCATAGGACCGGGCGGCATGGTGGTCGGCGTGGTGAATGGAAAACTGCACACCACGAAAGTTCTGGAACGCACCAAAGAATGGATCGTGAATGTCAATTACGCGACCAATGTCACCACCCTACTCCAATTTCTTGACGGTGTGGACGGATTACCCGCCCCGAAGCCGCTAATGGCCGATACTGCGCTGAATGTTCGCAAACTCGCCGCAGAGACTCGCGGCGCTATTGTTCCTGTGGTGTCAGACATGTCTGCAATGAAGCCAGCTCCTTCAAAAATCTCGGATTAACCTCCACAAGTCACCACCACAAACAACTATCACTTCTCTTGATATGAACTCTTCAGCACTCGATATCAGTCGACTAGGACTGAATTCCTACAAAGATAAAATCCCTGCCGAGATTTACTCCCCGATGCAGGCATTTACCCAGTCGGATGTATTTCTGGTTCCGATACACAAGGCAGGAAAATCAGTGACCAATAACCGGAATCACTCGCACAAAAATGTCGAGGACTGGATAGAAAGTCTGGGTGGCTATCGCATCGGGGGATGGACACTGGATCGAAACAACAAACAACTCAATGAAGGCATTTACGTCTGGAGATTTCATTCTGACTGGCTAACCAATGACAACAAGCTCGTCAATGTCACCATCGACAACCGTCATCTCAATCTTGATAAGCATACTTTTTGGCACGATGCGACCAGACATGCCGACCTCGATGAGGGTTACACCTACAATGACCTGTTCATCACTGCGAGCAAAACAGCAGCCGCCAAATTCAATGTCGATGTTGGCAGGCTGTATTGGTTTGCTGGTGGATTTTTCAAGCCTGTCGAAGAATTTGACGGCCGCTGCTACTGGTTGCAGGAAGACTATCCAAAGAATTTTGAACGGCTGGAGACGGAATGGGGAATCCGCCTGATGAAAACCGACAAAGGTTTCATGCCATCCCACAACAAGATGCCTGCCAATCTGAACAAAGACTCACAGGCTCTGGAGGTGTTGTTCAGGTTCTCGATGAAAAAGACCCCTAACAGCACGGACTGAAACAAGCGTTATCAGTCGCTAGTCAGACAAACAGGTACGCGATACCCAAGCGTCTTCCAACGATGAACGATAGCTTGCCTTCGCCGCTATTTGCGCACGTTCAGGAAAGAGGGTATCTGTCGTTCGCGCGCTTTCATATGTGACATGTCGCGAACATCCAGTGGCGGCTCTTGGCGCTTATTCGATGTGCGTGAGAGCAGGAACCTATCCAACACGGTACCTGCATCCCTGGCTGCGCTGACGGGTATTTTTCGATGAGTATTTTCAGTCTCGCTGTTGACAATCAGCGCTTCAATGGAGCGAGCGAATTCGATGAAATTCTGCTTGATTTCCTGATTCTCGGATTCGAACAAAAACGAGGTACAAAAATAATCCTGTACTTCCGCGCTGTATGTGACAGGAGGGGACAGGAAAAACTCAAAGTTGAAGGTTTTGCGCAGCATGCGCGAATAATCCTCCACGCCGCGGATACGGCTTGGCACGATAATCAATGCCGGCGGCTTCCTGAGCTTTGAGTTGATGATGTGAGATATGCGCTCCAGGAAATGGACCGTACTATCCAGCTCAACATTCGACAGTGAGCAAGGCACCAGCAAATAATCAAAATCGAAGAAGAATTCTTTGGGTAGCAGATCGTTCCACGTGAGGTCGGTGACAACGATGTCGTTATTCTGGCTGGCATTACGCAACATACTTGCGATGTTCAGGCTGGTAATCCCGTTGCTCACTCCCCTTTGAAGATTAAACGTGGTGTTTTGCGGAGTCTCGCCTGCAGCACCCTTGAACCATTTGCTGGAAGTGGCCTGATGATCCAGATCGACCAGAGCGGCTTTGGCCTTGGTCATCTTGTTGAAATAAGCCGCGAGGTTGACGGACAAAGTACTTTTGCCGACGCCACCTTTTTGGCTAGTAATCAGAATTTTGCTCGCCTTGCTCATAGCAGTTGCCGAATACAAAATTGACGGCCTCACAGAAGATCACAGCCAGAGCGCGATGTCAATAAAATTCCAATTCGACTAACCGGTCATTTCAAAGACTGCCCTAAAATTACATCCTGATTAACCATTTGCCCATGCTTGATCTGGCCGTGTTCTTGGATGAACAACAGTTCAGCAAAGCAGATTTGCCGATGTATTAACACCATGATCGACGCGACAATATCGTTTCAATAACACCGCTCTGCATCAGAGCCGGAACACCACCGCAGTGACATCATCTCTTCGCACATTGCCTCCCTGCCATTGCGCATAGTCTGCAAGGATTGCGCGAGTGATCACGTGCGCCTCATCAGCTCGATGCGCTTGAAGCACCCTCTCCAGGCGTCGGTAGCCATAAGATGATTTACCGGTGTCGCCGCCGGGCTGATCGGTAATGCCATCAGTAACAATGGCAAATACATCGCCCGCTTGATAATGGATCGTCTGCAAAGACGGTTTATCAGCAAGCGAAATGGGATCCTGATAACCGAGACTGCATCGGGCGCCTCTGTGACGAATCAGCGCTCCCTCTGCGGGTACTTGAAACAGGCCGAGCTTGGCGCCGGCAAATTCAACAGTCTGCTTTGACCGATCGATTCGAAGCACGACGGCATCACAGCCGTCATCGCTCTCGCTGTCTGGTCGATCCTGGTTCAGGCCGGTGCGCACAAAATGATCCAATGACAATAAGGCCGTTGCGGGATCTTGGTCAGTGTCGTTCGCATAGATCCTCTCGAGCGAATTACTGACTAATAACGACAGCATGGCGCCCGGAACACCATGTCCGGTGCAATCGGCGACCGCGAGGATGAAAGGCCCCTGATGCTGTGAGGAAGATATCCAGTAAAGATCACCTCCTATGGTGTCCCGAGGCTCCCACACTGTGGCAAATGATGAGAAGCGACCTTCTATTCGAATTGCCCGCGGAAGCTGCCCTCTCTGCAGCCGGCTGGCGTAGTTCATCGAGCTAGAAACTATCTCGTGCTTGATTCTCAGCTCTTGAGTCCTTTCTTCGACTTTAGCCTCCAGCACAATATTTTGCTGCTCGATCAGTTCCGTGTGCTTCTTCGCGCTAAGCGTCAATTCAGATTGCAGCCAACGCGCTCGGCTAATGACCGCCAGCGCCATGATCAACGCCTCCATGCAAACACCGAAAGCTTGATTGGTCCAGGGATTCTTCAAGAAATACGCGAATCCCGAATCGGGTAGCGCCTGGAAAGGCGAGGACAAGCCAATGATCCCGAATAAGAACCCAAGACGAAATATCAGATACGGGACCACAGCATAAGTAAAGAACAACGCGAATCCAAAGCCGGCTCGATAACGGAGGTAGCTGCACACAAAAAAAGTCAGCAAGATCAATCCAACAGAAAGACTGTATACCTTCGCCATCGAAGAGGCACTGAACATCGCATCCTCAGCATAAAACCCACCGGTAAGTGCGAGGAAGCAGTACAGCAGCGTAAATGCAATCCAGATATTGGTGACGAACTGTATTCTTGGAAAGTACGTTTTTATGCCGAGATAATGTCGCGCAAAGAGAACGTAGCTAACAGATTGCGCAAAAGCCAATCCAATCGAGAGGATGTACGCATAGCTGTCAGACCACGAGGCTTTCTGTCCTTCGATATCAATGAAAAATTCAAATAGACGGTGGCCGTCGATGATACTGAGCGAGGATACGGATAAAAATGCAATCGTGATCCAGATAGCGTAATAGGTATTGACCTTATCTTTCGTCTGGAACGCATTAAAAAGAGAAAACACCGTCAACGCAAAAAGCGTCCCCAGTAATAAGCCCTCCATGTATAAACTGAATCGTCTGAATTCAGCAAAAGTGGCACTGTCAATGAAGTTGATGTAAAACGATTTAGCGGGAAAAATCGGGTGAAAATTCACTCGCGTCAATACGGTCACTTCCTCTCCTTTTCGAAGGAGAAACCGCGGGAACTGGCTCTCAAATCGGGTAATGGCTGTTGCAGTCGGGCTTCCTGCAAGATAAGGGTTGAAGCTGCCTACAAAGCCTGTCGATTTCAACTGCTTGACCTCTCCCTTGTCATTGATGACATGCGCTGTCAGGTCCCTCCAGCCAGAAGCATCAATCTGAATTTCTCTGTCATGATCCAACTCACTCGCGATATCCTGAATGATCCAGTAGGTGACACTCCCCTTGTAGCTCTTGATCTGATCTGAGGGCACAAATTGATCTGATTTGTTTAGTACCTCCCGATAGCTTGCCTGGTTGCTGGTATCTGCATAGACACGCACGTTTTTGTCATTGAAGAGCATCGGACTGCTGTCGGACACTACGTAGCGGGCTTGCGCCGTCGCTATCATTCCGGTGAAAACTAAAACCAAACAGCACAAAATGATTTTTTTTAGTTTTTTCATTTGTTTGCCTGCTTTCAGAAGAGACTGGCGGACCGCATTCACGCCAGAGGGCCACAAACGCGGTAATGCGAACCAACGTGCTCAGGACATCAGGCTTCGATTAGTTTTCATGGTGCAGCCGATATCCGTTGCGTCAGCAGGCACAGCATACAACCGGCGGCTAGCCGGCGGCGCGACAGTTGTTATTTTTTTATTACTGAGATTTTATTATCGCAAAGTTGCTAACATAATTGCCTGCCGAGCGAATACCCGCGCCGATGACTGTTTCGTAGACAACTTGGCAGGGCATCAACCGTGGCCAAAGACAAATTGCATGCAGCGCCAATGATGCTGAATCAGAGTCTGCAGCAAAGGGAGTCGAGCGCCACTGATTGTCAATATGGAATCTCGATCTATTCGAAGGACAAATTTCTTCGGTCAATCGGCGTTTTCACCCAATTCGCTGCCCTGCCACCAGCGCCCGAATGATCATTGATTGAGCGAGGCGGCAGATTCGAACTGCACGATGTTTTTCGCAGTTAGAATGGTTTAAGAATTTTCCGCAAAAAATTGATTTTCATAGGCGATTGGCTGAACAAAATGTCTGAAGATAATCGCTCGAACCGTCCGCATAAGATCCATCGCGATAAAGACCTCGAGTTCGATGTGTTTCATGTCGAAGGCGATATCTCACGCCTTCCCGGTCAGCGTTTTCCAAATCAAAACAGAGCAAACACACCCAACAATCAAGGAATAACAACCCAACGAGGAATACAAGATCAATTTGATGGCCCTGTGCTGAAAAATAACATCAGGGATGCAAGAATCGCACAGCAAGAAGCCCTTGCACACACCAGAGAAATAAAAAACAACCCCGTCATCAAAAAAGCTGTATTTGACAGCAGAGGCCCTACGTCAGAGAGAGTCCTTACCGATGCCGGTAGTCCCGAGCATATACGCATCATTTCTGACGGAAGCGGACCTAGACTCGACAGATCAATGGAAGATGGCGATGGTCCCATCACGAACCGTGAACTACCAAACCACGGACAGATAATGGATCTTCTTGAAGAAACCTTAAGGTCACAGAGAGATGCGCTCAAAGAAATTCGCGCAATGAGAGATGGGCCAGGGCCAACATTCATACGGATAAGCACTGATGCCGTTGGTCCGCCAAGAATTCGGCAAACGAAAGACGGCCAAGGACCCATAACCCAGGCGGTACGATACGCGCCCGGCAGCGGCCCGACAGACAGAAAAGCTATTTCCTCGCTTCCCGGACCAAGTATCGATAAAAATCTGGGTACTGGCGATTTTGCTGAACGAATACGAGTTGCGCGAGCAGCGCAACAAAGTGCTTTAAATTTGCTTAAGTCAATGCAAGATGCGACTGGGCCATCCGACGCTCGAGAAATGCTCGATGTGAATCTGAATATGTCAAGAGCCCGCGAAGCACAAGTTCGCGCCATGGCGCTATTACGAAATATTTCTGATCACCCTGCACCAAGCGATGAAACGGCGTTTTCAGACGCTGAAGGACCTGCCAAACTGCGCGCACTAGCCGATCGCACAGAAGATACCCACACTCTCAAGCCCCACCATATCAACGTTGACAACAAGGCCCACGCGACTCAATCCGAAGGGCTTCACATTGAAAGGCGCTCATCCGACAGTGAAGGGCCGGAGATCATTAAAAATGTACGCGATGCAGAGGGTGAAGCGAGAGCCAGACATTTGTCTGATGCATCGAGAACCGAAAAATTACGTATTCCCTCGGATACCGCAGGACCATCTGATCGTCGCGAAATGTCTGATGCAGAAGGTCCGCCTATCAATAAAATTCATACTGACGCTCATGGTCCATCAGACAAACGTGTAATAAAAGATGGAATAGGACCGAGATTTATCAGGGCCATCAAAGATGTATTTCTCTCGAAGGCTAAAAAACCTCAAGCCAAAACCGAGATAAAACTCGACACTCATTCGATCTCTATTGCTGAGCGCATCGACAAAATTCGCGAAGAACAACGAAAAGCGCTTGAAATGCTCAGTGATAAAAAAGAAAAATGATTGTCAAGGATAGTGCTGCTGACAAAAGAATTGAGTAACTCAACACGGCGTCGACCGCGTCAGGATGAGAGGCAAACTTTTTGCTATCTGCTGAACCAGAAATCTACCGATACGGACGTATCGTGTCGAAAGCGATCTCGCTCAGCTGAACGTCCCTTGCCGCCATTGAATGCAAGCCAGCACACGGTCAGCAAGCATGCTGAGAGCCTGTCCCATGAGGTCGGTGGCAAGGCGGCAGTACCGCAGACAGTGCAGACAGTGCAGACGTGCGGCAAGGTGCTGTCAACGCCGCTAGCGGCCGCATCGGACAGGCCCCAGGGGCGGTATTACATTCGCAAACCATAGCCGAGATAAAGCACCGGCGTGTACCGTCGGTCGGAGATCGGGCTGTCTGCCTGTTCCTGCGAGAGACGGTTGATGGTGGTCCCGAAAAATACAGCGCTACTGTTATCAATACGATAAATTCCTGTCAGGCCTGCAGAAAATCCCGTTCCAGCGCCTACCCGAACAGGCTGGCCATCATTCGTTTCGGTGGCACGCATACCCCAGTAGTAGGTATTCATCGTCGCATTCGGCCAAGTCGCGCCCAGCAAGCCATTCAGCCGAAAACTGGTTTCGGTCAGCAGCGGGCGAATGAATTGAATTTGTGCCGCCTGCCCGTTGCTGCGGCCAGTGATGTCGAAACCATAGTCCAGGTTCAGAACCCCGGCGGAAGTGGTCCAGCGCAGGCTCGGCCCCGCATCGACGGCAAATCCGCGATCAGCCATGCCAGCAGTACGAGGACTGTCGCTTGCATCAAAGCCAAATCGTGGTTCCGCGTACAGCCCGATCCGCAAGGAGCGATCATCTGACGTGAATCCCCAAAGGCCTGCCTTGAGACCAGTGACATAAGCAAAGTCACCCCAGGTGTACTGCACCGCAGGGAGCAGCATGACGCGGAGATCGCTATTGCCGGGTGTTTTTGGGATCGCGCCGACCCCTAGCCCAAGAAAATTACCTGCTGAGGGAATCGGTTGCTGCGCCTGGTTTCCCGAGGCGGGCTCGGCCATCGCCGAGGCCGAAAACAGCCCGCTGATCAAAAGAATCCCAAGACCACGCAAGCGCAGTGCGACAGGACGTTTGAGGGTTGTCATGAGGGGGCCTCCGCTGGAGTCTGTCTGGTAAAACCTTCAACTGCGCTGCATTTCGCTTGTGAAAATGCAGGAATACGAGCAATGTACACCAATCTGACCTTCGCTCTTCAAATACGTCCACCAGCGAAAATTCGATAAAAAAATCATTTCTTATTGAATGTCGTGGTGAATGCACATGGCAACCTCGCTAAAAAAGCGTATCAATAGTGACAAGATAAAGCACTGCGCAGCTCACGAAACGCATTTTCTTATGACTAACGGTCTAAAAATCGAGCCCAGCTTAAAACAGAATTTTTTTAATATCTTTTGTTGAACATGTTACGTGTGGTAGCCAGTTGCGCCTATGCGTTTAAGTACTATTTCTCAAGCAGACAGAGACTGCACTATTTACGACGCTGAGCAATATAAACTCTTACCCCATATTTTACTTTTTCAAATGAAGTTCCATTCAAGCCGTCGAGTAGAATTTTTTAAACGAATTGAAAGATTGACCAATTCTTGAGCCTTGGATGCATCGCCGATTTTTAAAAACAACTTCGAACCAATGTAGGGAATAAGCCAACTAGAGGGAAACTCCATCATCAATGAATTTATCTTTTTTAAAAGACTAGTGTGATCTTCCATCAAAAGCATGACAGTGGCAAGATCGCAACCCAATACGTGCGATCCAGGATAAAGAGTATCTAGCTCTTCAATTTTCGATCTCGCATCAGAGAGTTTACCAAGCCGCACAAACACTCGGTAAAGAAGCAACTCGCGCGTGACACTGCAATCAAGTTTTGTAAAATCGGTTTTTGTCAGTCGCATCAACGCTTCATTAAGCTGCCCTGCTGCAACTAGTATTTTTACCTTGAGTATTTCAACTTCCCCGGCAAACAAAGGAGAAAATTTTTCGTTCGAAATAATATCTACGGCATCTCGCAAGTATTTTCGATGAATCATTGTTTTGATTTCATCTAGTTTCTTTAATTCCCAGGTAGGTGAACAAACTAGGCTCCGGCTTTT
>JACCDY010141662.1_pt1 | contig 28335 bp, 34 predicted proteins | sample 7446391 | NCBI WGS metagenome assembly JACCDY01 (sample SAMN15323451, study PRJNA562643) | freshwater metagenome | isolation source: river surface water | place: USA:Blue River Watershed | collected 2017-08-18 | reverse complement strand
TTGACCAGTGAATTAACTGTGAACGGTCGCGAACATCCATCAGAAACTGAATAATGTCCATGTATGAATTCAAACAATGACATTGTTCTTCTTCATGCTTCTGATCATCAACTTCCGGAGCTGGTGGAAGAAAAAAAGAGCTATAGTTAATTTGGTCCATTTTGTCCAACTTCCCGGGCAAGTTGGCGCTCTTCCTCTTCCAACTGTGCAAAAATTTCAGCCATCATTTTCTTTAATTGCTTGAACCCTTCTAAAACCCGCATCCTGTTCTTCATATTTTCTTTTTGGTCAAAGTGGGTAGTTACCTCCCCAGTCTGCTTGTTCACATGCTTCATTTCCTTCTGCCTATTGACATGAGCAAGCAATCGTTTTCCGACTTGGTACTTATGATTTAACTGAACTAATTTTTCAGAAAGATTCATGTCAGCATATTGTTTGGTCTGCCCATCAATAGTCTTAACGCCTTGCGAACCAACGGCTGGATCCAATTTAACCTTACTTGTAAACTGTGTCTCCATTAATGCCTTAAGTGTACTAAATTCACTCATTTTTGACCCTTTTCTGCCAAGCTTTCCGTAGTCAACACCCGAACGCCAATGTTCGCAAGAGCGAGAATCGCAGTTAGGGTTCCTGGTGTAACAACACCAGCCAACAGGCCACCATAGTCAACAACCAATGTGAGAACGTTAACCCAAACAGTCTTTGACTTCAGAGAGCCGCGAAGAATAGCAATTTTATCATCTGACATTTTAATCTCCATCATTTCCAGTATTTAGCGAACTATCCAAGAACATCTTGAACGAAATCTTTTCTTCAGACAGATTGGTCATCCTCTTGAAAATTGTCATAACAACACCAAATTTTCCTTTGGTAGTTCCATATTGGTCAGTCACGATTTTCTTGGCCTTATCCCATTTCTGTTCCAACTCATCGGCGGGAATATCATGCTTTTTGGCTAAAGCATAAATCATCTTGTTTGGCATGTCAATCTTTCTTGATTTCGTTATCCAACATCCGTAGAACATCTTCCTGCGAGGCGACGATGACGTTGTTGGTGGTGTTACCCTGTTTTACCGCCGCTGGATTAAATGCGGTCGCGCGCTTACGATCCGTTTTAATTTTTGCTTTTGAAGTTGCCGCATTAAGGGCGATGTTCAGGAAGTTTGCCGCAACTTCGGCATTTCTAGCAGCAAACTTTGGATCGATGATTTCGACCATAGCAGTTTGTTGTTTGTATGCGTCTAAAGCCAGATCATACACTTCATCAATCCTTGCATCAGTGGCAATATCATCCGCATCCTTTTCTTCAACAGGCGCCACTGGCACAACCGCAGATGCTGGAATTTGGCGATACTCTTCCATAAAGTCGCCAGTTTCCTCTTGGATGTCAAATAATTCATCCAATGGATTCTTAAAAATTTGTTGCTTCATGTCTTCTTCCTAACTATCTTTTTGGGCATCAGGGTTTTTTCGGTGATAACTCTGAACTCCAAACCATTCATTTTACAGAACTGTGCAGCAGCTACCCATTTAGCTTTATTTACAGCCACATCTTGCCTTTGTTGGGGCGTAGAATTTGGTCGCTCGATAGTTTCATTGTATGGTTTAATTTCCACAATTTCTTTCTTGATTGCCCCAGTGGAGTCTCGGTAAACTACTAAACAATCAGGACTGTATGTGTGAACCTTACCATCTATAGGCGACACATATTTTATTTTGATAGTTTCACTGGACCACTTAAGCACTGACGGAGTAGAATCCAGCCAAGCAAAAAACTTGAATTCCCATGAACTTCTTCCGAAGATTTTATTTGTGTCGCCGATATATTTCTCTGGGTGCCGTGGATTGAAACGTCCACGCATCCCCGTTTTGTTTTTTGCCATTTTAACCCCCAGGCTTCAAACTATCACTTAGGAAATTCAATACGGTGTTTGCGACTTTAGGCTGTCTATTTGCGATCTTGAACTGATTTTCTACAAGACCAACAACTCGCCTTGCTTCCGGTGGCAACTGTGCAGTTCCAAATTTCTTGACTTCATTGATTAATACTTGTTGGGGCTGAATACCAGTTGCCCCCCAAATATCAATATTTTTGCCACTGACTAAATTCGGAACCAATGATGAAGATAAAAACCCACCAGAGGATGGGGGTTCCAAATTGGAAATAACATCGTCCAAAAATGAAGATGTTGACGTATTTTTTGATTGCGGGTCGGCATGTCCTGCCATAGACGAATTAGAAGCAATAGAAAAATCTGACACTACCCCACCAACATTTGGCATTGGGTTTCTTGGATTCGCTAACTCTTCCGCATTGGGAATGACTATGGCATCGTATGAAAACTTTAATACCACCTCACATGCATTTGAAGAATCTTCTGCGGATAAGTCATTAAGTTCTATGCTGGAAATAGTCGGATTTACATACAAATAAGAAATTTGTCTGGCCGCCCCATCATTAGTTGGGACAATATAGGTTTGAGTGATCTTGATTACCTGAAAAATTTGACCATTATCGGTATTGACTGCCGCACGATGAGAATAATCGTTGGTTGCATGGGTATCGCCAGAAAAAGTCATTCCATGACCGTCAAGCATCAACAGATTCCCGGTAGTCATGTCTGATGACATAGTATTTGCCCTACGGGTAATAGGCTGAAACATCGACAAAACAAACCTGAAAAAATCAATTACTGAATTAGATGAGTCATCATAAAATGTGATAGAAACATCTTCAGTTTTGGTGGATTTTACTACCTTAGTCTTGAAGTTGTATTGATTAATGTCCTCGAACTCAAATGTCAATTTTGGTCGATCCACCGCTTTTGCCATGAATGACATGTTTTTTGCCCACTCTTCATTAGCCAACTCGGAAAATTCAGGTTTCAACATGAAGTCAACATAAAACATGAACTTCAGTTTTGGTCTGAATTGCGCATTCGCCAATCCGTATGCATATGATACTGAATGCCAGCCATCAAGTTTATTATTTGATGTTGTGGTTCTGGCCCGGGGCTGGTCCAAATTATTATCAGCGATAAAATCACCAAGCTCATCCGTACTGACCTCTTGATCAACACCAAATACGGAGTTTTCCAGCGCGGTTATAGGATCCTCAACTTCAGAAAATGGAGACGTATCCGCCAAATCAAATAATTCACTATTGATTGCCGCAATAACATCGTCTTCATTTGGAAAGTCTGTTGGGTACGGGACTATACCCTCGTCAAAAAGGTCTTCAAAGGACATAGGCATTCAGTTTAATGTATTTAACAAAAAAGCCGGGTATAAAACCCGGCTTGAAAAGATTTTGGTTTGACTTTTTGTTATTACAGACCAGCGGAACCAAAACCGCCAATAGCAGCACCGTAATCGTTGTTGAGGTTGACAGTGTAAGCGTGATCGAAACGAATTGACAACTGAACCTTGACGGCTTCTGATGAGGAATAATCCAGTTCACCGAAGTTTGCTGACTTAATCCACGCACCTTCAATCACCCACATTTCCAGAACACCTTCGTCACCATCCATCATCTTCAAGGTCATTGCGAACTTGTAATCGGAACCGGTAGCAGCAGTGTTGAAATAGCGACCATCAAAACCCAAGCTATTACCAACCAGACGTTGGGTAGTTTCCAGTTGGGCCTTCAGCATGTCTGAAGCGAGGCCGTTGATGTCATCTTCAAAAGTCAGGCTCATTGGTTGCCACTCATGCTTACCAGCAACATAAGCGGTAGAATTATAGCGATGGAGCGCAACTTCACCGAATTCCAGGTTGGGACGTTCGACATTAGTAGTCTGAATAGTCAGTTCTCGACCATCAACATAACCAGCAGCGCGACCAATACCTTGAAACGTGATAACCCACTTGTTTTGGTGTTTTGGGTGCAAATATACACCAGCGTAACCAACCACGCCTGCATCAGCTAAAGTAGCCATTGCTTTCTCCTTACTTTCAAATTGTATTTAGAAAAATCAATTTTCGCTCAAGGGGGCAGTATGCCCCCTTAATTATTAAATTGAAGTTCCGGTATTGACAACACGAATTGGGATGTAAATGAATTCAGCATCCTTCTTCGGCTTAATCGCGACATTCAGATACATTTCGTTCCGGTCAATACGATCTGCAGTGTTGTTTGAGGAATCGCAAACAGTTGCATAATCGTAAAGTGCGCGCTTGGACATGTAGTCGGCCAGAATTCCATCAGCATTAGCCTTAAGGGCATCACGAGTGATCTGATCATTTGGCTTGAACAGGAATGGGAATGAGCCCTTACGCAGTTTGCGCTTCATGTCGCAAACCAGTCGAACTGTAGAAATACGGTCCAGAGCTGAAGCTGAAGACGCAGAGGTCTTTTGGCCCATCAACTTGAAGCCACGTCCAGGAATAAACTGGATTGGGTTGATGTTCTTATCGTATTCGTACAGAATATCCATGCGACCACGGTTGATTTCCACTTCAACGAACTTGGCATTTTCGCCGATCTTACCAGTAACATAACCAATCTTGGTCACACCGACAACATCACCATTACCTTCGCCGGCAGGAGCCATCCACAGATAAGAAATGTTATCACTGTTGGCAATAGTACGAATAGCAACTGCTGAAGGTGGAACCAAAACATCGGTGCCGTCAATATTGCTAACAATACACCATGGGTAGTAGTACGCATTGTATTCAGAGCGCACACGAGCAGTGCTCATTGCCCACACAGCAGCTTGTTCGGGAGTCTTATTGACTGGAACATCATTGATGCCGAAGGCTTCATAGTCAATGTTTACATCGGTCAACAGGCGCTGAATTTCATCGGCAACTTCTGGATAACCGGGGCAACTAACCAGATTAAACTCAAAGTATGGTGAACGAATGTCTTGGTTAGCGTTGATTGCTGCCTGTAGAGCAGTAACAATCTTCACACGACGCTGGGCATCGGTTTCACCAAGAGGATTTGGAACGGTAACTTCAGTTGCAGTAATAGTAAAAGTATCGCCGGCAACAAAGTCAACAGATCCATCAACTAATGTGAAAGTGATCTTGTTGTTGTCGAATGGAACACCCACAGTACCAGCAACACCAGACAGGCCAGAATTTGTTCCAGTTACTTCAAAGGCAGTATCTGACAGCATGGTGACAGTAAACACTTCGCCAGAAGTCAGTAATTGATCAACAGTCAGACCTTCGATGGTGCCATTTCCAACATTAACCGGATTAGCAACCGCGTTGTAACCAACTTGGAAGGTGAATGTATCGCCAGCAACGAAATCCAGACCATCATCAACAACCTTCAGTTCAATCATTGAGTTCTTGAAGGTCTTTCCAACTTGGCCGCGACCGTTGCCACCAGAAATGTAATTCGCAGTATCTGCCGAAGTGACTTCGTTGGCAATAAAACCGAATTGTTCTGAGCGAACCACATACTGTGGAATTTCACTATCAGACACAATAAATTCAATAGTGAAAACTTGTGGCTTGACCAACTCCGACTTAACAACGATATTGGTCAGATGGCCTTCGCCCTCACCAAAAAAGGTTGCAGTAGACGGGATGATTGAGGGGATACCAAGTGACATGAAGGTTTCGCCAGCTTCACTATCATCAAGATCGATGTTCGCACGCAGAACCAAAGCACGTGACCCAACTTCCAGGAAATGGTTCAGAGACAACAGACCATATTCATTTCGAGCGTCACCATGCTGCTGATTGCCGGCTGAATCGGTTCGGAATGAAGGGACACCATACAGTTCTAATGACTGTTCAATACCGGTGACAATGCGAACGACACCAGATTCGGCAGTGCCGACCGCAGTGTTGTTTGAAGGATTAGTTTTTGCGCCCTTAGTGGCGATAACAAAGAGCGGAACCGTTGAGGCCGCTCCGGGGGTGTAATATGACTGATTGTCAACAGTCACTGACACACCAGCAGAAACGCGAGTAGCCATTTTTTACCTCTTAAATTTGAATACTATCAAAGTATTTATGATTTTGGATTTTTAGGACCATTTTTGTTGAGGAAATCCTCTTGTGTTACTGTCACCTTACCAAGCGAATCTGAGCCGAACGGTACAATGTTCCCCTCAGAATCAACTTCCATGGTCCTTGTGGTTCCATTGGCAATGTCAATGGAAATTTTACGCACCAAGTCATCCCTAACACCCATAGGGATAGAAATGAAAATTGGTAACTTGAATGTTAAAGACCAAATAATGGTCCGGTTTGTTGCGGCAATTGGGTAGTTTTCCTCGTTAGAAATGCCCACCAACTCTACTGAAGAAATCATAGTCCAGTCGAGGGGACTATCAGATTTTTGAATTTGTAAATCTGGATTAAACAACACCAGAATTTGCTCCAAAATTTGATACATTTGGTCCAAATTAGAAGCCATAATACTCAATTCAACTTCCATGTTATAAGGTACCGGCATAGCGCGCTTCAATGTAGTCAAATCGTCCGGAAAAACCCCACCAACCGGCATAGTCACTCGTTGGTCAATTAACGAAGGAACTTTACGCCGGTCTGGGGCCATTTCTAGGTTAGACATATAAACAGACATAACTGGCAACGACACCATTCTATTCTGTGTATTACCGGCCATTAGTGCGGAAACAACCCGATCCCTAAATCCCATAATACAAGGAACGGAAATCATTTCTGGATCACAATCAGACCGACCAGTCTGAACTTGTAAGCCAGAGAAAATACCCATAAATTGCCGAATGTATGAACGAATCTGATTTTCGTAAAAATGATGATGTATCATTTATTGTCCTTTGGTAATTTACCAGTTGTCCCAAGTTTAGTAGTTCTATTGAAAATCTCAGAATGGGATGGCTTGTGCGAAGTGGTCTCTCTTCGGCGATCAGTCTCCATGTAAATCCATTTACCCTTTGACAGACTGAACTTATACAATCTTGGGGAAATATTTAACTGTGGCTCATAGTACAATCTAAAATATTCCCCATCCTTGGATGCGGAAACTTCTGGAAGTTTGAAGCCTTCACCATATGGTAGACCATCAGGTGGCATGCCGTCTTCAACATAATTAGCAGTACCATCATAAGTGTTTATAGATGGAATGTGCGGATTTAGACCGGATGCGAGTTCGGTAATATTTGCCCCCTTTTCCGGAACTGCCGTTTCTGCCTCTTGCACATTTATTTCCTGGGCAACAAGCGGCCCAGTTTGAATTTGATTTCTAGAACCGTTAAAAAAGTCAGAGTCATCAATTTTGTACAATTGACTGTCAACCGTACCCAAAATGTCTCGATGTTCCTGAGATGGCATAAATGGAGTTGCTTGGAACTTAAAAATGATTGGTCGCCACGAGGTGGTTCTACCAGAAGCGTCCCAACCAGTATCAACAACTTCTAAAAATTTGCGAACTGGCTTGAGATTGTGGTCATATTGCATTTCCGAAGGAACCTCAACAATGTCCCCAACCACAATAGGTCTGCCAATAGCTTTCACCATTCCAGCAAACGTCGTTGTGAAGTTGAAGGTGTCCCCCATGTCAAAACCGAACTTATTGAAATTGGTAACCGTGTCAAAAGCTGTATAAGCAACCTTCAATTCTATTGCCGTCTTTGCATAATCCCGGTCCCTATTTTCCATGAAGAGAGTGTCCTGAATATCATCCAACCTCGTGGATTCATAATCATACAGCTCAAGTTCGGAAACTTCCCATGGACTATTTGTAGATACCCCAGAAAATGATGTAGGAACAATGCGCCAATATCGTGAAGGTTTCGTCTTGTTGATTCTAACAATACTTGAATCTTGCACGTTGGGCAAATTGACCACATCAGCTCTGATCCACTTCATTTCAACTGGAATAGAGAACATATCACCAGCAACAAAGTTATTAATTCCAGCGGTAATAGTGAACGCGCAGATGTTGCAAACAAATCTTTCACCAACCTTTGCGACCCCAACGGTGAATGCTTTATCCCCCTGAAAAAACACTTGGAATGTATTGGCGTTGGTTGCAACCAACATCAGCATTCCGGATTGGGGCTTCTGACCTATAATTAGACCGACAATCCTTCCATTTCCGGAACCGGTAAATCTAATTGCATCTTCCGAAGTCGTGAAGTTACCATCCGATCGCTCAACTCTAATTTGCAATGCTCGACGACCAGAAGATGGTTGAATAATTCTAAGAGATGTAACTGACTGAGCATTAGGTTGTTCATTTTCATAAGCAGTAGCGCCGTATGAAGTCTTCCTAAAACCGAAATCATAACCAATCCAGCTTGGGGTGGTTAAAACCCCAATTCCGTTTTCTCTGGACACCCAGGTAGAAATGTTATCAGTGAACGCATTCGCCGAATTATTCATTGGCGTTCCGTCACCAACAACATCAACCAAACGGCCTTGTTCATGAACACCCAGCAACTTAAAAACCCTAAGTGGAACACCGGAAATTTCTAGGTTTTCATAAGCATATGACTCCTGAACCGTGTCACACTCCGGGGCAGATAGTTGGAAGTCACCGGCACACAACTCCGGTGGTTTGTATTCCGTCAATCCATCGTCTTGGTCATGTAATGACCCTTTATTTGGACAAGAGTTGTCTGACATATTAACCCATCAAAAATGAAATGTTTCCGACTTCCGCTGAAGAGTGTTCCCAATCCAGAAGGGCTTGCTTCCACTCCGTAAAATCAGTTCGTGCCTCAGTTAAAAGCGTTTCGCCATTCAGCGTAATATTTCCTGAAGCTCCTGGTGTTCCACTGGTGAACTTACTACGGATCAACCCCAGCATTTCTTTACATTCAGCAATAGCCCAGCCCTGAATAAACTGCTTGGCGAATCTGTCCAGCATAATTTCCTGCTCGGTCCGCTCCATGAACACCTCAATAACAACCTTTTCATTTTGAGCTATTCTTCGTGTAACATGCATTTCGCGGCGCGCTTCGCTCCAGGTATAAATGTACTCGCCGGCAAAGATTTTACTCATCTCTTCTTGTAGATTCGACATCAAATGAATTGACAGCAAGTCAACAGTCGATGCGGAATAGAAGAATGATGCAAATGACTGTAAGAACACATTTGCGTCCCAACTAGAAGATGCAGACGTAAATCCAAAAGTATTGATACGGTAAATTTTGACAACATTAACGACTTTATCAGTGCCGTCCATGGGACTATTCAGAAAATAAACCTGTTGGTTCTTGAATAAAGAATAAAGCAAAAACCTACGCTCATACGCATTAGAGGAAAGCTGTCTATATGTATCAAGTGCGTTATCAATCGCCACGTTGAAGTGTTCTTCAGTCAATTCGACGCACTGGGTTGGCCACCCAAGTTGTAGCTTCAATACCTTGATTAAACGCAGACGGTCATCGTATGTGCCATCGGTGCCAATAGCAATTTTGTCAGTTGAAGGAGTTCCTTCCTGATCAGTATTAGCATGGATCCACTTCACCCCATCCCAAACATTCAACTGCTTTTGTTTGGTGTTGTAGAACAACAAACCAAGATACGGATCTACCAAATCTGTCGTCTCGACAATAAATGGGACAGTGAAAAGGGGGATCATTCCTCCCGAAACAATCATCAGGGCAGACCCGGATGACGCAAAATTCCAATTAGCTCCATCAAAAATTTCAAGTCGTGCGGAAACATATGAATAGAACATTTCGCCAGCAACAGCATCAACCGGATATTGAATACCACTGGTGACTTTTACAAATGGCACAAATGTTTGACCAACTTTGACTTGCGTATTTGTTGGGCTGAGTTCAACAAACTTTTTGCCATCGAACCCTTTGATCTTATTACCATCCAATAAGTAACATTGGCCAGAAACACCAGGATTTACTTCCCCAGACAGAATGGTATCCATTCTGGTGGGAATCCAAATTTGACTATTATGTTCCCAATATTGAACTAACTCCAATCCCTTATCGTAATAAACAAAACCCTGGGTTGGATTGGTGGGGGCAGATGGCAATGATGGGATGTTCCCAACGTACACTCCAGATGCCTTTTCCAACCGAGACGCATCTAATGGATATGATTGGATACCAAATGGATAATACTGTAGAACACTGGAAAGACCATGAACTGATGCGTAATATATCTTATTTGGATTTAGGGCAGTAACCGAAATAGAAAATGTTGAATTACTCCCCTCAACCTGATACGGCGCTGGTCGTAAAAGAGTCTTAGAGTAGAAAGCAACAACCTGAGCACCAGAAATTTTAGACGCAGATGCATCCCCAAAAACAGAGGACGGTTGGTATTGTTCCCCATCTGATGGATAATTGTCGCCGGTTATAACAGTCTCCGAGACCAAAACAATCATACCATCCAAAATGGACAGTGCGGTTGGATGTGAAATCTTCAGAGACATTGAAGTGTCAGAAGTTCGTGTTGCAGTTACCGTAATCTGCCTAGATTCAACCCATAGGTCATGAGTAGTCGCTTGTGAAATCCCTGTTGACATGTATTCACCTAAAACAGTATTTAAGAAAGCAGAAAAGCCGGCGTTTGCCGGCTTTTTGTTAAGTCATCAGACTACTCACAGATAAATCACCAAAATCAATCAGATCAATAATCTTATGAATATGGTTCCCAGCAACCTTATCTTTCAGCTTTTCGTAGAATTTGGTAAACTGATCTTCATTTTTGTTAAGAAATTCTAATTTGCCATCATCAGTAACATCAACAAACTTAGGGAACATTTCATAAACCATTTGTTCCAACCAATCTCGCATTGTTTCCATATCTTCAGTTTCCGAAACGTGCTCTGACCCATGGTGCTCTTCCAGATACAACAGCCAATCTAATAGCGTGTACGGCTGCTTGACAAACCGGTTCATAACCCCAACTAAACCATTCATTTCCTTAACGATACTTCCCGGAACTTCCTCGTGATCTGTATGCACCTGCTTCAGAAATTCCAGCATCAAATATGATGCGTTTTCTAAATGATCATGACTTTCGATACCAATTTCGGATACATCCAGACATGCCATTAATGAACCGTAATTTGCAGAAATATATGCCAACAGTCTCACAATACTAGAATTCGCTCTTTGAAAATGATCAAAGAGCTTAATCTTAATATTTTGATGTCTATGACAAACCGTATTCAAAGAGTCGAAAATTTCATCGGCGTTGGTGTTATTATCACCATCATATTCAATTTCATCTAATACGTGCTCGAAAATACCATGCACACAATTTTCAAAAATTGGCGTTGAAAACCACCAGTTTTCAAAATACTTTGAATACGCAACCCCAGCAATGAGATTATTATAAAATGATGGCTCAATTTCTCCAGTATCCAAACCCTCGGCAAAAGAATTGGGGTCACAAATAGTTGAGGTGTACGATTCTATTCCTTCAATACCATTACCCAGTTGCTCATGTTCATCGTCGGCAATGGAATCTAAGAATGTTGACTTCCTACTACGAATGCTCTCCATAAGACCAGTAAATGAGTTTTTTTCCAAATTAGAAACTTGCTTGGTTAGGGTGGACATAAAAGCTTCTTGTTCATCGTCATCGGTCAATTCCCGATAATGATGAATTGCATCGTCAAGAGCCTCCACCGACAGTCTTGAATTGCCGACCGATTTAATACGATCATCATCTGCGTAGCTATCTGGGTGTTGACAATAAAAACCATCCTCAACAACGAAAATCTGCTTGATTAGGTCATTCGCAACTTGCAAGAACTCCTTTGGGGCTTGACCATAGACGCGGTTTTCAGATAACAACGTCGAACGAATTCCACCAAGCTTTGAATGCAACTTGTATGAGATACGCGCAACGGCATCATGGTCCACGTCGCCACCAGATGGCACCAAATACGCCATGTGGACGTGGTTGTTGATGTCATTACCAATATGGGCAGCGGCAGCAGAGGGCTCAAAATCGATTTCTTCATCACCATCATCGCTCATATCAATATGCTTTTGGTCAAAGATAGGCCCGTCTGCCGGGAATAAGTTTGCACAAGATGTCCATCCGCGACCAGTTGACGCCCCATAAATATCAATTGGGTGTCCAGTGATGATAATGTCATATGGTTTGTTTTTACCAATTCTTATTGGGTCCATCTGAAACTTCTCAATAAAAGACCTATGAACACCCATTTGTTGCAATACTTTGCCTATAGACATCATCACCAGTTTGACTTTTCGGTCTTGACCTGGAGCCCCAACCCACTTGCCAATAGGCAAGACCCCAGAAATGTATCCTAGACGCATCGATTTGTTTTTGATGAATGCCATTGGTGACTTATAACACATCAAAATTCCAACCATCTTTGAATAGTCATCACCATTTATATAACCTTTAGCATGCTCATCAGCCAATTCTTGCAGATCCATAATCTGATTAGGAATCTTCTGAAATGCTTCAAGAATTGCCTTTACGACCGTAAAGTCCAATTCACCATCACCTTCATTTTTCACGACCCCTGGAAAACGAATTTGATATTCTCGCTTTTCTCCACCTTTAGCAAACATCGCCTTTGCTTCAGGGTGACTATCAAGAAACATGTCGCGCTTTTCTTTCCATTCCTTAGACAACACTAAGTCGGCGTGCTTGCTTGGGTTAGATGTATCGGTAATGTCATTTTTGTAAGTTTGACGGACTGCATCCATTTCATGTTCTGGCCGCAGTGCTTCTAAAAATTGATTTAGTTTCATGTCTGTAATAGAGTTTTGGTATTTAAACAAAAAAGCCCAGCAAGATGCTGGGCTTTTTATCCGCGTTCGGGATTATTCTTTTGAAACACTCAGAATTATCCGTGTGAACCAATTTCTCGAATCCCATATTTCGTTATTCAACATCAACTTTTGCAGCTCTGTGACATTGTTTAGAACTTTTACTTGCCGACTTTCGGTGTTAAGAAGTCTAACAACATACCCATGTTCAAAGGCTTCACCAAGTCGATGTTCCCAAAAGCCGCGACCATCAAAAGTCTGTTCGGAATCAGAAATCACTACACCATATTTCTGAAAAATCACTTCCCAAAAAATGAAAGATGAAATTTTTCTAATTCCAGAGTTACTGAACTTTTTAATTAGAACCTGTCTACCAGCAAATCCTTGCGGAACTAATTCGACATGCTGTTCAATTTTTCTAACTTTTGACGCATAAAGTACGATTTCGGGTTTTTCACGCCAGCAGGCATAAAAGATTTCAAATCCCGAACCTGCTACGCAGAAAACATCCAATTCATGGTGCTCACAAATCTTAACAGAATTTTCTCTGTTGTTATTGATGAAACTTGTCATTCCATCAACTTCGGCAGAGTTCAATGAATTAATGATTTTTGGCATTTCTAACAGATTCGGGTTTTTGTTTTAGCCGATCTTAAGCTTTTTGACTTCTGGCTGAGGTGGTTCGATGCGTTCCAGAGTGATAGTGAGAATCCCATCTTGGAATTTGATGTTTTCTGACACTTCATAGTTAGTTGGAATTGACCACTGAAGTTGGAAGTTTCGACGAGCAAGGCCATTGTGGAGGAACTTACGTTTGACGAAAACCGGATTGCCGTTGAATTCATCATAGTCGTCCGGAGCTTTCGCGCCACAAACATCCAGCTTACCCTTACTAACTGTGACTTCCAATTCTTTATCGTTGAACCCGGCAGCAGCGATTTCAATAGTTACAGATTTATCATCGTTAAGAACAATGTTGTGTGGTGGGTATGTCATGTGCCGCCAGTCAGCAACAACACCACTGATCAGTGCTTCCATCATGTCACTAGCACGCATCATTTGTTTTGGATTAACCATTTTACATCTCCTAAAAGCAAGATTGAAGTTTTGGATGACTAAAAGTCCATCCACGTGTGCAGAATCCTAAGACTTCTGCAATTTTGGCGGGCCGCCAAGGACTCGAACCCTGACTAAAAGATTTGGAATCTCTTGTGCTGCCAATTACACCAACGACCCATGTTACTTGAAAATTCTTTCTATTTGGCTGGCAACTAAAACTTCAGAAGCTGCGAAAAATTTTGCCAACTCAGTGATTTTAGTTTTTCTATTTGCCACCAGAAATTTCAGCACTCTACGTGGAACTAAAACATCACTGGCAAAAACATTTGCTATTTTTTCAATCCCAGTTGCTTGGTCACTGAAATTTTTAACATCTTCAACTTGATCACCATGAACATTGACGAAATGTCCCAACAAATGAGCGACAATAAATCGGCGCTTCTGCATCGAGCAAGAATTTGGAAAATAAATAATATTTCCCTTCAAACAACCATTCACAAAATCATCAGTCATGAATAATCTACAACCACAAGACTCTGCAATTTTCTCAATATCAATTGGAACTGACCCGTTCCAATAACGCATCAAAAGATCATTTCCGGTCATTTGTATTCCATTTTTGGTGCCCACAGCGCGGATCGAACGCGCGACCTCTTCCTTACCAAGAAAGTGCTCTACCACTGAGCTATGTGGGCATTTTGGTGGGCACCCTAGGAATCGAACCCAGCCAGCTTAAAGCAACGGGGTTACAGCCCGCTCCCCGTCCATAGAGGTATATGTGCCCATTTAAAGTTTTTGGTCGGAGATGCAGGATTCGAACCTGCGGTTTCATGCTCCCAAAGCATGCGCGATAACCAGACTACGCTAATCTCCGAATTGTTTGTGGTCGGAACAGTGGGGCTCGAACCCACGACCTAAGGATTAAAAGTCCTTCGCTGACTTCCAACTGAGCTATGTTCCGTTTTTTGGTTGCGTGGTTACGAATCGAACGTATCCTAAGGCTTATGAGACCTTCGTGCTGCCATTACACTCACCCGCAATAGTTATTTTGTTTTGGTGCCACTTGTCTGACTCGAACAGACCGCCTACGGCTTACAAAACCGTTGCTCTACCAGATGAGCTAAAGTGGCATATTTTTTGGCTCCGTCCTGAGGGATCGAACCTCACTAAACTCTGCTTAACAGGCAGGCCCATGCACCATGCTCGGGTTGGACGGAATATATTTAATGTTGGAGACGGTCTTGAGAATTGAACTCAACTCTTCGGGTTTGCAATCCGAGGCACAACCACTATACCAAACCGTCTTATGTATTGTAGCAGAAACATCTACTACTGTCAATCTTTTTGGTGGACCCACACAGAATCGAACTGTGGACTAAAGCTTGCAAAGCTCTCGTGTTCCCAACTATACCATGAGCCCATTTCGTTATTCTAACGAGTTTTTCTTTTTATGTCAAGCGTTTTATTTACACTAAACAAAAATGTTTGTGGTGCCTCTGGCGGGAGTCGAACCCACACCCCACATTTAGGACATGGACCTCAACCATGCGCGACTACCAATTTCGCCACAGAGGCTTAAATCATTCTAACATAGTCCATCCGGTACGTCACGGTGACATCTTTTTTGAGATTGCAATGTCCTATAATTTTCACATCGGTCGCATCTATCTCTTTACCATCACCACGCATGCTGTAACCAGAAAGAAAATACTTATGCTCTTTCGGCGCAACTGTACGCAACGGGTTATCCATTGCTACATCAACTGCGGATTGCTGTGGCAAATCTACAGTTGAAAACTGATAGCAGTGATAATTTCCATCATAGGCTGCTTCAACCTGCATCCCGCATGAAGTCACAACTTGTGCGGACTGCCTTCCACGGATCTTCACAATATTGCCAACTTTAAGATCGTCTTTTAAACTTGTCATTTTAGCCTCGCGTCGATTGATAAATTACCACTTGGCATAATCAGTAACGTCAATGATCTTTGGTGGTTCACTACCACTGGATAGTATTTCCACGATCACTGCTGTTCCAATACCACTATTTACACTGTTGGAAATAGTAATTTCCACATTTTCATCGGGACTACAGTTTTTTGATACGAAATCGTAAATTTTTTGTAGTTCCAGCTTGGTTAGTGTGATTTTTGTTGTCATTTTTTGACCCCAGATTTGTACCAAATTACTTCTTTGTAAATGTTATTCAAAGAAGTTTTATTTTGGTGAAACGGTTGAAAGTCCATCCAAGTTGCACCATTTTTTTCACACACGATAACTTGGCCATTTCTGGACTTGCAATAGTTAGCAAGTTCCCCGAAGTCCAGACGAGAAGCACCACAATCGAACGCATATCCATCGCCGGCCGGGAAAATGGTTTTTGGATTTGCTGACACCACCTGATATGGCGGGTCAATAAACCAAGTAGCTTCATAATTATCCAGGTCGCGAAAATCGCCACGAATAAAAGTTATTCTATCCCTAATTGGCAATAATTTTAAGATTTTTCTTTTCTGTATTTCAAAAACTCTTTTGACCCGATCTGTAAATTTCATTGATTTGCATTTTGCCGAAGCATTTGATGCGGAACATGTCTTTATTAAGAAGTCAAATGCCTGTTCACCGATCTCCGGCGTTGGATAGTCAATAACATCTTGCTCCGAGCATCCCATCAACCATTCCCATGCATCACACACCTCTGGGTTTTTTTCACAGATGATTGCGCGAAGGTTTTCATCTTTTGATAAATGGTAACATGAGTATGCCGCCGACCCCCCAAATGGCTCAACAATTGTTTGGTATTGTGGAGACGGATAATACCTGCTTAATGTGTTTTTTGCTCCGTAATAGTAAAACATTTAGATCACCATTTAGTCCTGGCCAAGAACTTTTTAATTTCTTGTTTAATTTCCGCCTCATGATTTCCACGAACAATGGAATTGATGCGAAACGCAAGAAGGTCAATCGCGCCATCTGGTGCCATAATCAGATTGACCTTATCTGTATTCACAAGAATACCATTCTTGAAATACTTCTTCCATACATCATCTCGTTCTTCACCCTCTCCGGTCAAAATGAATTCCAGATTAGGGTGCTTTTTGGAAAATTCAATCATCTCCCGCTCATGGTCATACCACTTCATTTCGTACAGTTCACGCCCAATTCGCAACTCACCATACGTCGGCGAAAATACATCTTCTAGGACTTCACCATCATAACCATGAGGATAATCTACTTCAATAGTAAACTGTGTATAGTAACCCATGTATCTTCCTTAAAATTTAATTTCCAGTGGTTCGGCGTAGTAGTTGACCCGATCCCCCGTGTTTGGGTGATACTCATCCAACCGTTCCAACCCGAAGACTTTTAGCATTTTCTCTATTACTTGTTTGTCATCGGCTTGCTTTTCTATTGCAAAAACTCCAACAACAGATGAATGGGTACTCCATCCACTACAACCGGAATAGGATGCGGAGCGTCGGACACATTTGAAAAAATCAAAATCAGCAATTAACATGTTTTGAGTCATGGTGCTTTGATCACTAAGCAAAGCTGTTGTGGGAAGAATAGCTCTTCGTCAGCACGTCCCGCAATAGTCAAATGAAGTCGAGATGCGTTTCCGCGACGGATTGCTTCTTTGGCAATCCTTCCCATTGGAGTGTCAGTGAATCGGACAGTTACTTGCTGGCCATCAACATTTACCACAATACCACACACTTTCTCCAAATTAGCCACACCAGAACTATCGGGCTCCCCCGCGAACACGTACATTCCCGAAACAGGGTAAGTCGTTTTATAAACGAGAGTTCGTGGTTCCCAAAACTTATTGATGGTGAATGTTTGTTTTACTTCAGTCATATTGTTCCTCTATTTGCTTATAGTTTGCCTTCTGAACTGCTGACACCATCTTGGTATACAGCTTGCCTGAATCATAATCTTGTCCCGCGTAATAGTTTGGGATAATAGGAATCTGCATTTCATTCAGTCGTAAGTCAATCAGCCCACCAATAACATAATGTCTGAGAATTTCAGATACACCTGGGTAGTCCTTGATGAAACGAATCACGTCATCTGGATTGATTTCCTTATCGAAAAAGTAATCTATTGCCGATCTGGCGCAGTCATCAACAACATCACTATCGATAAAATTTATTAAATTCGCTGTTGACCTATACTCGAAACCAAAACAAAATTCACTGGCTGACGACAGGCAACAATCGATTGCAGTAATTGCATTACATTTAAAGGCGGCAACATGATGTGGTTCATCTTTGTATGTTTTCATGCCGTCGATGTTACGAATGAAAGATTCAACGTGGAACATTGACATGCCGTGTTCCTTCGTAAAAATCGAATCCATCAGAGTGTCTTCACTGACAATTTGCTTTCGCCAATTTTTACGTTTCTTAGCGTCGGCACGAATCCAATCAACAGTGCTTTCTAACATAGTTGCAAAGGAGAACAGTCGAGGGACGCCAGAAGATGACTTCACGAAAACACGAGCTTCATAAACCGCAGAATTCCAGAGTTCATCAAATTTCACTATCAGTTGTTCATCTGTGAACTGTGAATAATCACCTTCAACTTTAAAAGCCGTCTGATGATACTGGTTTTCTCCCGGTTTTGTCTCCAGTGCCCGCTCGGAAATTTTTTGAAAAATCCCCCGTAGCACTTGCATGTTCACTGGAGTTGGTTCAATTTCAAACCGACCGTAATCTGCATACGTTCCGATTAGAGGCATCCCAAAATACTCCCAAAATCCTGTTGAATAGCAAGTGCTGGAATGTGGAGTGTAAAGATTACCAACAGATTCTGGGCGCTTTGGGTCTACACATTCTACCCATTGCCCACATGCCTGTTGAATTGGGAACAGATATGCTCGAATTCCGGGAACGATGACCTGCTTGGATGCGAAGCACGCAGTATTAAATGACCCCATTGTTTTCTCCTGGTGAGGAAATCTCTGACATCACGTACATGTCAAACCAAATTTCTTTTTTGCATGTGTGGCAATAGTATTGAACGAACTGTTCACCATCGTCAAACAGCTCTTCAAGGTCATGGTCACACAATTCTATATTTGTTTCGTTCAGTGAAACGTTTGATGGTGGTATCTGAGTCATTTTGTATCCGGTGAATTTCAGACTTGATGACTTCTCCATTTTTTACAATGTTTATCATCACGCATTTTTCGCAATGCTCTTTGTTTCGACTGAGCCACCTGAATGGTTTGGACTTTAATTGGTAGATTAGGTCGAAAGACTGAGCGCGGAGTTCAAGTGTACCATCACGGCCATCTTCGGTCAACTGCAACATAGTAGTCGCGCTTTCTGAAAGAAGCAGGTCAGCGCGACCACCTTCTCTAAGAACATCAAACTCAAAAATTTCAACTTGCTTACCGTCGCGTTCATTGAACCTAATTCCAACTTCAATCTTGGCATTCCATTTTGCGTCTAAAATTTTAGACCAGTTTCCCCAAAATAAGATTAGGTTGGGACCAATTAGTTGGAAACCGTAAATTTTTGGAAGGCCGATATCAAATTTGGACTTTAAATTGAATTCAAAATCGAATTCTTTACCAAAGAGGAAGGTGTGGCAGTAGAGTTTTGTTCCACCTGCTTCCTCCAGTACAAAAACTTGAAAATGTGGGGTCATGATTAACTCCAAGAGATGTCAAAACCTAAATCCATGCGACCAAGGTCTTGAAGATAATTGGTTGGAACACCATCCAAGCCGTCATGCATCATGATCCCATGACGATCGCACAGCTCCCATAGGATGTAGCGACGTTCTCGTTCCCATTTGAAGTACGTTGGCATTGAGGTGTCAACTGATGATTTAGCGAATTTAAACTGTGCTGAAATCGGGGTCAATAGGTCACTGATTGCTTGTGCCTGCTCTTCGGAAATCCCTGGCTGAATCTTATTGATTAGTGTCGCACATGTGCAAAATGCCATGTCATGGAACACCAAACTTGGACTCACCTTGGACCCCATAGCCACCGACATAAGTAATCTTTTTACGTCTGTCCGATTAGAACTGTAATCGACCTTCAAAACATCGCATACCTGTTTTCTAATTTTATCAGGTTGTTCCCATAAAGTAAAAATCTTATCGAATAGAATTTTACTCTTATCGCCATATTTCGGAGTGAGCTGCTGAACCACAAATTGAATGTAGGCAGATTTGATGTCAACAGTACCACCAAAAAGTCTGTGGCGGATCCAGGATGGCCAAATTTCAATTCCGGGTATTGGCCACGTACACGTATCCCGAAGTCCTAAGTCACCACAAGGCTCAAACATGAAATTAAACTCTCCTGGGCCGTCCATCAAGAACTTTATTTTTGGAATGAGTGTAATGTGGCCAGCTCTTGTTACATCATCAATCAGTGTGCGATCTTGTTTAACATAGACTTTTGAAATAACACCGGAATCCGGTCGTTCGTCTGGTGAAAAAATGTAATTCGCAACTATGTCGAAGTCATGCCTTTTCGGAACAACCATCGTTAGTTCGCGATCATTATTTGATAAACGATACCCTTTACTGACTATCTCGAAAAAGAAATTAAATGCCGGCTGGTAATCTCTAACCATATTCCGCAGAGATAGTAATGACAGCTCAAATTCTGCGGAACCAGTTCTCTTTTTCCTCAATAGTGCCTGATTATAGTAGAAAGACAAAAGTTGAACCAATTCCATTTTTCTTCGATACACATCTTTGGTGGTGCGCTTCGTCCAGAAATTTTCTGGACCCAGCATAACTTTGTCTCTCATTTATTGGCTCACTTTTTCGTCTTTTTGGGATTTCGCTTTACAAACTGTCGGGGATTTTTCAAATACTGATACGTCCCGCGAACGGTAGCTACGGTGTTCATTACGGTACCGTCTTGTGTCTCAAATTGACTTGGATCATTCACCGCATCCGGATAATTGTCCACATGAGACACCATCAGTTGGCGGGCAAGCTTTCGCAGCTTTTTTGCTTTCTTTGCGTTCATTATTCTTTCTCCGGGAGATGACCGATGACGATGAGGCGGGTTGGACTTTCACAAAACACACGATAGAACCGGAAGTTCTGATCCGCAAGTGACGTTAAGACATCCTCGATTCTAAGTTCAGCGATATTGACGGAATAAATCGTCGCCTTCAACAGTTCACCATGGATTTCCTGAACTGGAAGGCGCATGAACTTATCGTAGTTTGACAGAACTTTTTCCATTACCCATACAAGTTCGGGGCTGTTGGAAAGAACACCATTCATCTTTCCATATTCAAGGTTGTCGAAGTACCAAGAAAAGTAGGGTGAAGCAGTCATTTTAAAATTTCTCCAACGATCTTATCGTTTTTAAGGGTCAGGTTGATGCGAGAAAAGGATTCAGTTGCCGTTCCTTGCAATACCACGTCAAACCGAACGCCACATCCAGCAAGTTGATGCGCATTGATGTCAACAAGGATACGTGTCTCCTTCGTTTCGCCTCTAAACAAACGCAAAGGATGAATAACATTCATGCTGCTTCCAACGTAGAAGAATAAGTCGCCAGCATTACGATTCCCACTTTGATAGATAGAACCCATTGTAACGTATTCTGGTGCGTTTTCCCCGAAGAACACTACGTTGGGCTTGGTGAAGTCGCTACCGCATCCCGGACAGGATTCCTGGCTATCAAATGGGTCATCGCCAATGTGCCATTCTTCATCACATTCCAGACACTTCATGGAGTTTGTATCCCCATGCACGTGGACCACATTCACACAGCCAGCCTTTTCAAAAAGATCGTCAATGTTTGAGGTAACGATCTGCACCCGATCTGCGCCAAATGTCTGCTGCCATTCAGCAATCTTCAGATGAGCAAGGTTAGGCTTGGCATTTTGAATGTTCAGCTTGCGCATGTTGTAGAAGTCAAATACATCCTGTCGCGCCTGCTGATTGCCGGCCATGCGATCCTCAAAAAACTGGGGAAGATCGCAAATTTTGCTGACATCGTAATTTTCCCATAGACCATCTTGGCATCGGAACGTGGAAAGGCCGGACTCTTCAGAAATACCAGCACCGGCAAAGATCACAATTTTGTTCATGCGTTGTCGCTCCGTGTTGTTGAGGGTTCCTATTGTGCCATTCGGGCCGATGGGCGTCAACCAAAAGAATGACCCTACTGTCAGCATGGCCTCTTCCTTGCCACCTAATGGTTCTCTGTTCCGGTTTTTTCTAAGGAGAAGAATCAGAACCCGGGTAAAACCTGGACAGTTGGCTAGATCCGTAGTGAAAATTTTCTAAAAAAATTAAGGAGGATACCACAAGTCAACCGCATGGTCAAGAAACGAAGTGAATTTCTGGGTGAGTGCTATCCCCTGCTACAAGTAGGGTCTCTTCCTTGCCACCTAATGGTTCTCTGTTCCGGTTTTTTTCTAAGGAGAAGAATCAGGGTAGGTCAAAATTTCCTGGGAAGTGCTCAAGATATAGGTGGCAAGGAAGGAACGTAGTAGTACCAAGAAAAATGAGGCATGGAGAACCGAACTGTCGGACGAAGGACGACATGAGGTCTCGACTTGTCCTCGCCGAAGGCCATACTCATCGAAGATGCCATTTAAATGGATTTTAAGGGGTCTGGGAGACGAGAACGCGGCTGGAACCACCGACTGACAGGACTCCCAGAAAAATCATCACAAACTCGCGATAATTTCCATAAGTTTCAAGATGAGAGTATTATTTCTGAGCCCAAAAGCAAAAAGGCCGGCAAATGCCGGCCTTTTTCAAACACTCGTAATGAGTAGGTAGTTGTTGGATTCGATCGTGTTCGAGATACCAACCATAATCTGCTGTAATTGACTAAAAGAGCAAGTATCGGAAATCACTTTATTTTTCGCCTTTGAAATATCCACGGCGAGAACATCTGAAACCGAACGCCACCCCGGGGAATTCATTGGTAGGTCATGGTATCCTACAATGTTTCGCCGATTTAGCTGGGAATTTACCATACTGATGTCGAACTTTTCCATAATCATGTCATAGTTTGCAACTGTGAAGTTCGACGCAGTTTCAGTGATTGCTTGCTTGAATAGATCAATAGCAAGCTGTTCATTTTCGGGCTCGACATCAACACCAAAAAACAGTCTTGTTACACCATGCCGAAACTCTGAATGTAGTGAAACCCCATAGGTCAGTCCATGCTTTTCCCGAATAAGTTCATTCACGGATGAATGTGCTGTATAACCCAGATAATTCACCACTAATGATTGTGGTGTGGTGAAATCACAAGTTGGAATTTCAGCAATAATCTGAATCATTCGTTGTTGTGAACTGGATGCAACCTGTAATGGCCCCGAAACCATCTTTGTTCGGTATGAACTATCAACCTCAGTTCTGGTGAAATTTACCACCACCGGAAGATTTTTGCTCTTGATGCGTTCAGATTGTTCAACCACTTGCGTCAAAATTTCTTCAATGTTGACTTCATCGGGATCGAAGCTAATTCGATGGACCATGTTCGCATGGTTGATAAAGTTCCCCTTCATCTGGATGCAGTCAAACAGCGTGAAATTTTCCAGTAGGTCGGCATTACCCAGAATATTGTCATCCAAATTTCTGCCATACGCCGCAGCCCCAGCACGAAACTGGAAAATTGTCTGCTTGTCATCGCCATAACGGCGAATTTCATTGGCAACAACTGATTTTTCCGATTCAAATTCGTCTGCATTAATCTTTGTCAGGTCATTGAAAGCCATGTTCGCTACTAGCTTTACCGCAAGTTTCCAATTTCGGGAAGTAGTGTTGAAGTAGTAATGAATTCGATTTGTATCAGTGAAGGCGTTGTATGAACCCTTTGCCTTTAGCACCTCCATAAATTCATCAGTCGTGTAATCTTCCGGACTTTTGAAGCTAAGATGCTCAATCAAGTGAGCCATACCGAACACCCATCGACCTGTTTTCTGTTGATATGCTTGCTCGAAGTCGGCACCAATATCAGTAGCAACTTCATACTGGAAAAAACCAGACCCTGGCAATTCTACAATAGAGAACTTGTGTCCATTATGATCCTTCAGATAAAACTTATCGGCCATTCTAACCTCCAAAAGTGAAACAGGCCCCCAGTGTACCACCAGGAGCCCGGCGCGTCAAGAACGAAGCTTGTTGAAAATAACGAAAATTAGACCAATTATCAATGCCGGTATGAGGCAGATAGCATCAATTACGAAAAACAACAACTTCCATCCGAATTGGTCACATAGCGCAGTTTCTTTTCTGAACTTTAACCACAAAATTGCAACAATGAACCACAATACCAAAAACTCTATCATTTTACCACCACCATCTTGTTCACAAAGTCATACGATATGTAAGCCTTAAAAGGGAAACAAATTCCAGTTTCGTGGTAGCTTTCCAGACCCATCGTTTCCATAGAACGACAAAAGTTGTCCAACTCATGGAAATTGTCAAAAATGGCAACAGTTGGAAGCGTCAACGAGTGAAGAGTATGCATGTGTAGTCTCCTGATGTGGTCCCATCAATTTACTCCTGCGCTGGGCGATCGTCAAGCTGCTCGCCCAGTCGTCCAAGATACCGATACACCTGACCTTTTAATGCATCATCAAACCCGACTGATGTTCTTTTGATGGAAATGTCCCGTAATGTATCAGTTACGAACATTCGTCGTCTATCACATAGTTCAAATAGATTGTTGCAAAGATCGGTATCTGCCAATTCGTATATATCAACACCCTTAGATGATAGAAGTTCAGTCTTTAATTGTGGAATGTCTTTTCTGAAGTCATCAATCAACTCAATTGCATTCTCTAATTCTTGGGTTTTGACCCCTTCAGAATACATAAGGTGCTTTATTGAAGCCTTAACAATTCGCAGAAACCTATCAATTGAAAAATGCTCCACATTCTTTGCTAACTTCGCCGGGTTCAGAACTGTCAAGGTAAAATGAGAAGATGGCGACAGATACAAACTACCTTCTTTTTCATTTGAAGCATGAACCGTTGCCAACTTCTTAATCGATGTTTGGTTTTGATGCGCCTTTTTGAAGTTTCCAGTAGCAGAAGGATTGTCATTATAAAAAACATCAATAATTTCCACAACTTTAGGATTGAAAATTACCGCCTGGGAGGGCTCTACGTTATAAATGATCCCCTTACCCATGTCCACCAATCCATCAACGCCACGGTCCAAGAACCATTTAGAAACTTTAGCCGGATAGCCGTTAACGCCGTTGTCGGACTGAAACCTAGAAACACCAAACCGATCCAGCCTAGCTGCGTTAACCGTTAGGTAAACCATTTCAATTAGAAATTTACTAATCTCTTCAATAGAACCCAGCACTTCAAATGCGCCAGCCAAAGTATCCTTGCTTTCATACGCAGTATGATTGTATGTTTGTAATACTTCATCTTCCGGAATACTGTTTAAAACAAGTTCTTTTAACTTGTTCATTCCTTCTTCTGAACTGACAACGATCAAGTTCCCTTTTGCAGAAAAAGAGTAGAGGTACTTCATATTTGAACCGTATGGAACTACACTCTTTGGAAATGAAGTTTTACCGGTGGCTCTATTTTCACCAGAGCGACCATAATAAAGCCTTTTTAATAAGTATGCACCCGGATAACTATAAAATCCTGCAGGGGTATCCCACACACTCTTAGGGTTCATTCCGGTTTTTAGTAAATTTTGAAATGAGAAGAATAAATTTTCGGTCCCGCCATTCTTTTCAATAGAACGATCAATAAATTCCGCAACAGTGTCGCGAGTATTGGTGGCCGGATTCCGACGTGCCTCTAAAAAAGGATAAATCTTCATTTTGTGTTTTATGGTATTTAGGTTAAATACAATAAAAATACAGCATGAAAACTTCAAATTTGACCGTTTCGGAAGGGTCGCACATTAACAACCTCACCATTCCATCCGGAAACACATTCCCCACAAATGGTAATACTGGAGAGTTGTTTTATCTGACAACTGGGGCCGTTGGGGTATATTGCCATAATGGGTCACAGTGGAACCTATTATCTGTGGTTTCTTCTAAAATTCAAAGACAAACTGTATCAACCACCAATGGTAACTGGGCTATTACCCTAACTGGAGTTTCACAGGTTTTGGATGTTAATGTGGTAGTTAGGCCAACCACCACATTTTCTCCAAGATTTAATACCTTTAGAGATATTTCCACAACCAGCATCACGGGAACCATTTACGAAGTTATGGGCCTAGGCGGGTTAATGGTTACTGACGACGTGGTTCAGGTTACAGTAACGGTAACCTATAATTAAAAACCGGGCCATGGCCCGGTTTTCTTAATGTGGAACGTATTTCCTTAGCTGATATGGAAGGCCATACCGCTCATTCGCGAACAACTCACTGAGTTTTTCTTCACCACCAATTGCCTCAATAAAAGCCTTAGCATTCTCATCAGTAATTTTCACATGGCTCATGAAATCTCTAATGTCATCAGCCGTTTTCAATTTAGACAATTGACTCTGATCAAAGCTCACAATGTCGCTGGCATGTAAATCTTCCGACAAAATCTTCTTGTACTCTTCACCTAAAAATGACCCCAGGCCCAGTTTAAGCAAATGTTCGATTTGCTGGGCGGTAACTGACGCAACTCGATCTTGCTTTTTACTGAAATATTGAAAAAGCGTCATAACTGCCTTACGAAGAACTACATCCATCACACTATTCAATTTATGGAATCCAACCGACTTTAATTTTGTTGAAAATTCTTCAATTGACTTCTGAGTGGACCTATTTTTCATTAAAACTGTTTTGTGTCTGAACACAATTTGTGAAGAAAAATCATGAACATCATCTGCTTGGGCTAAGACACCAGAATTACTATTCATAATTTCCGCAATCGCGGGTGCCGAAGAACTCATAAGCTCTTCAGAAATGCTCCTAAAATCTTGAAATGATAAAATATTAGAAATCATACGATTTTTATGAGCAGTCCCAACTATCTCACCAATACCCTTGTGTCTGAAATTCTTTTTCATTGCGGATGGGTTGGTATTGTTCCTCAGTGAAGCAACAACCGACAGATTAGCAACATCAAAAAATACGGCTTGTACTGGCTCATTCTGGTGAATTGTTGCCAGAGTTGACTTTGACGCATGATCCTCCAGTCCGGAAATGCCCAGAGAAACCAGCAACTTCGTCCATTTTGGTAGGAAAGAGGAATTGCCCTCCATTCCAAGGTTCACCTTAAAGTGTAAGAACGTTGCCCCATACAACATTTGCGACGCAACCCCAGAAGTGACTTTCATCGCATAATAATCAGACTTATGTTCTTCGCTATACTTGACGATTTTACTATATGCTTCTGGTCCAATTTTATCTTTGAACAATTCCAACTTTTTAACACACTCGGAACCGTTCTGCATCAGTAACGCAGGTTCGCCGTCATTCTTGAACACAATCGCATGTTTGGCATCACCAGCATAAGGCATAACATCTTTTGGTAAATCCCCTTTATACAACTCCAACTTATCCAACACGTACCATAATGGATACCCATAAATTCCTAGTGGAGTGCCACCATAATTTGCACTTGGGTTTATTGCTAAACGATCAACATTTCCGAAGTGAACATACAATGGTTCATTCTCGTCTTCCGCCTGAATTTTCAATAATTCTTGTGCAATACCCACCTTTTCGTTTTGTGATGGATTTCTTCTAGCTTCAATCAAATTTAAAATTTTCATTTCTGTTCCCTATTTGTATCAAAGGTCATTCTTATGTGTTCCAGAGCAACATCAGCAAGAGACCCCTGAAGATCCCGTAATATCATACGGTAAGACATTCTGCTATGTTGTATTGCGTTGGCCCATTTTAACTTATTGATGATAACAGATTTGTAAAAATCTAGTGTAATTTTTCTGGCTCGCAATTCGGAAACCAATTTCGTAAAGACGGAGGAATTCAAAAACACTAACATATCATATGCTTCAGAAATGGATTTGTTTACTGCATCAAAATGCTCCATGATGTAATCATCATCCAACCCACCCTCTTTTTTGACATCAGTATAAATGTGATGAATTTTCGCAACAGTTCTCTGTATTTTAGATAGTAAGTGTTTAAATTGCTCCGGCTCTTCATCAATTGGGAAAAATAAATTTTCACATAATCCCCGTAGCATAGAAACAATAGAACCCGATCGTTCCGATGGTAACTGATCCAGTAACTTACTTGTGATCTGTTGTATTGCGGAATTTGTTATACCCGAACTGGTGAAGATTAAATGCTCAACAGCAGTGCCTTCAATCTTTTTAGAATCCAACCTCTTTTCCAGATGAGATTTTCCAATAGCGGAAGTGCCTTCAATCTTGGATTTGTTGTCGGAACTTGGATTCAGCACGGTTTCAATAAGCTCAACATGTTGCATACTAAGCACCATAATTTGAGTTTTTTCGTTCCCATGAATGATGCCACCCCCATAATCAACAACCGCGTCAATACCCAATGTTCTGAAAGCTTGGTTTGACTGCTTACCGTCATTGAACGCCCCGTGTATCATAGCCTTAACACACTTGCTAACAGTGTCCAATCTCGGAATCACATGGGAAAAATCGTTAGGTGCAAGTTCCAAAATTTGGTG
>JACCDY010348813.1_pt1 | contig 28376 bp, 16 predicted proteins | sample 7446391 | NCBI WGS metagenome assembly JACCDY01 (sample SAMN15323451, study PRJNA562643) | freshwater metagenome | isolation source: river surface water | place: USA:Blue River Watershed | collected 2017-08-18 | reverse complement strand
GCGGCGCGCGCCTGGGCGGCGACGCGCTCGAGCTTGCCCTTGACGTCGAGGCTGAGGGCGACGTCGGCGTAGTTGGCGCGACGGAGGAATTTCTCGAGATAGCGCGCGTGCTTTTCCCAGGTGGCGGCGTCGATCACGCGCTTGGCCTCGAGGCGGGCCTGATACCAGTCGCTCTTGATCATCTCGTTCCGGTCGAAGAGGCGGCGCAGCTCGGGCGAATCGAGGCCCTTCCCCTCCCAGACGCCGTCGCGCATGATGTGAAGCAGCGCGCGCAGCGGCGGGCAGGCGTGCTCGATCGAGCCATCGGCGAAGTAGTGCTCCGAGGCCTCCTTCATCGCTTCGACGATGTTGAGCATGCCGTCGGCGAAAATGCCGGCGTCGGTCATCTCGGGCTTGAGATGCTCCTCGTCGAAGACCGTCGAGGGGTTGCTCATCACGCGGCCGAAGAAGGCCTGCACGAAGCGATCGGTGATGCGCCAGCCGAGGCGCGAGGCGAGGACAGGCTTGCCGTCGTGGACGAAGTCTTTGCAGCGCTCGAGGTAGCCGTGCTCGATGAGATACTTGGGCGTGCGTTCCTCGGCGCTCATGCGGCACCAGATCTCGGGCACGAGCAGCGAGATGTCGTGGTCGACGCGCAGCTTCGGACCCACCCAGCCGGCCGCGGTCGAGAAGGCGGGGAGATCGGTGAGGAGGAAGGAGACGAGCGCGGCGTTGAGATCGTAGATCGGGGGCAGCGCGTTGAAGGGGCCCTTGGTCAGCGCGCCTTCGGAACCCGCGCCGGTGGTCGAGGGCGACTTGCCGGTGAGGGAGGCGATGAGGTCCATGAAGGCCTCGGGCAGCTCCTGGTAGTGGATCGGATTGAAGACGCAGAGCGGGCGAACGCCCTTCTCCGGCGGATTCAGGCGACGGCCCATGAGCACGGCGCCGACCGGGAAGACCACGGGCGCGTCGGCGGCGATCTTGCGGCTCAGGCGCGCGCCGATGCGGGCGAGCGCGGTGGCGCGGGGATCGAGCAGGTCGGGGCGGATCTGGAGATAGCGCGGGTTCTTGGTCGGCTTGCCGTCGACGATGCGCGGATGCGAGGGCAGCGCGACGTAGCCGGCCTTGGGCGCGGCGGCGAAGTCGTTGACCAGGTCCTTGATCGGCTGGGTGTAGGCGTCGAAGCCGAGCGTGTCGTCGAGGATGTCGCCGACGGCGGCGTGCGGGAGGGGCTCGTAGTTGGAGAAGAAGTTGCGCCGGCCCGAGAAATCTTTCTCCGCGTGCTTGTCGTAGCCGCGCACGATGGCGTCGTCGGGACGCTGGAAGAGACGGGTCTCGCAGTTGTGCACGACCTTGACCGAGGCGTCCGCGGCGACGCGGTCGGCGGGCAGGCCCTTCACGACGCAGGCGGGAGCGACGGTCGAGGCGGTGATGTCGTCCTCGGCCTGGATCTTCGCCGCGGGCAGGAAGTCGCTGCGCAGCGAGAAGGTGCGCCAGCCGCCGTCCTTGGCGTAGCCGACGCGCAGGAACTGCGTGGTGGCGCGGGCGCCGTGGTATTTGAGCTCGTTGCCGGGGCGGCCGTTGATGCTGTCGACCGCGAAATGACGGCGCCAGTCGTCGCCGTGCTCGGCCTTGTGGACGCGCTTCACGAGGAGAACGAGGTCGCGGATGTAACGCGGGATGGAGCCCAGCCAGGCGTTGTAGTCGTCGGTGTAGTCGGGGCTGCGGGAGAGCAGCTTCACGACGGAGCCGAGCGAACGCTTGGGCGAGAGGATCGGGCGGCCCTGGCCGGCGGGCTTGTTGCGCGAGGCGTCCTTGTAGCGCAGCGAGTAGTCGCGCTTGAGGATGGCCTCGACGAGGTCGAGGTCCTTGGCGGCATCGGAGATGAAGACCGGGCCGGAGAAGGTGGCGTCGGCGATGGACTTGGAGATCTCGGACTTGCCGCCGCCTGAGACGGTGCAGGGCTTGTGGCAAAGGATGCCCTCGGCGTTGGTGCCGCGCAGGCGCCAGCGGGAGTTGGCGTCGGGGCGCACCATGTCGACCTTGTAGCCGGAGGGCAGGACGTAGGTGACGCCGGGGAGGAGCTTGAGCGAATGGTCGGGCTTTTCCACCGGGCCCCAGCTCACGCGCTGGGTGCGGAGGTCGAAGCGGGCCTCGCCGGGGACGTAATAGATATCCGGATACTCGGCGTCGCGGGCCCAGCCGCCGGGCTGCGGGAGGGCTCGCGCGCCGAGGAGGGCGAGGGCCTTGGCGAGGGAGGTCTCGGCGCCGGGAAAGACGGAGAGAAGGGTGAAGTCCTCGCCGAGGTCGTAGCTCGGGAAGGCGAGCGCGCCGCCGGCGTGCTCCTCCTCGGCGAGGCCGAGCAGGTTCGCGGCGAGCGAGATCTGGGTTTTGACCTCCTTCTTGCAGTAGCCGAAGTAGTTGTCGGAGATGATCGTCAGGACCACGCCGGAGGCGTCGCGCGAGGTGCACTTGAAGGCGACGCCGTCGTTGTAGGGCTCGTCGGCGGACTTCCAGCACATGCCGTCGCGGCGCTGGCGCTCGGTGGCGTCGGCCCAGGCGGGCAGGCCGAGGTCCTTCTTTTTCAGGCCGTTGAGATGCGGCGCGAGAATGATGCAACCGGTGTGGCCGGTCCAGTGCTCGGGATCGAGCGCGGCGTCGTTGCCCGGCAGGCCGGGGTCGCCGGCGTTGCCGAAGATGCTTTCGACGAAGTCGAGGTTGGCGACGAGCGCGCCCGGGATGAAGAAACGCGTCTCCATGCTGCGCACGGGGGTGAAGCCCGGCACCTCGGGCACCACGATGGGCCGGAGGTAGAGCGAGACGAAGGCGCGGGCGGGCTTGGCCGAGGCGGCGGTGAAGGGCAGCGCGAGCAGCTCGTCGGGCGGGTTGAGGGCATGGGCGAGCAGGCGGGAGAACACCGCGGCGGGGACCGCCTTCTTGTCGTCCGGGATCGGGAGGCCGCCTTCGGAGACATGGAAAATACCCTGCGTGGTGCGGCGATCGGACTTGGGGTTGTGCAGGATGCCGTTGTGCAGACGTGTCGAGGTCAGGATCGAGCTCTTGTGCTCGTCAGCCGAGGGCGGCAGGGACAAGGCGCGGGCGAGGCCGGGGCGGTCGAGGACGAGGGTCGCGGCGGGGATGTGCGGCACGCCGCCGAATTCCTCGAGGTTGGCGTAAAGGAAGTTCTGGATGCGCTGATCGACCGGGCACAAATGTCGCGCGAGCAGGCGGTCCTTTTCACGGCCGAGAACCAGCAGGTGGTCGACCAGACTGGACAAAGACGCGGCGCCGTCATCGGCCGGCAAATCGACGCCGGACTGCCCCAGTTCTCGGAGCTTGAGATTGAGATAGGCCAAGACGCGCGGATCGCGCGAGTCGGGCAAATCGGGCAGCAGGGCGGCGGAGGTGGCGGCTTCGTCGTGCATGATAGTAAGGGATGCGGGGCGGATGGATGAAAAAATCCGACCGTTATCGAGATGACCTTAGGGTTCGCGCACGCCGCGGAGCAAGGAGGTCCGCCGCCTCGGCGTGCAAAACACAAGAAATGCAAGATTCGGGCCGGACCTCTCCACGCTCGGACGCAGGGGGGGCCTCTGCCGCCACCGATCCCTGCCCCCCGTAAAAACCAAGACGGGGCCACCACAAGGGCGGCCCCGTCAGGTCCAGCTTCAACTAACACTCCTGAAGTTCGCGGCTTCAGGAATTGGTCGTAATCACAAGGTGATCACAAAAGAACGAAAGTTTTGCCCCTTGAGCCGGTCCGTGGCTTCGTCGCTTTGGGGATTAGGCTCCGAAACCGTGCTCAAGGATATGTGACGTTTGATGCGTCATCGCCGGAAAGGTTCCCACTTTTTTTCGCGGCGCAACAGAATCGAGTCTTACTGGGCGATAAACCCCACCCCGGTCGTGGCGGGCGCGGCGCCCAACTTCGCTATGGAAAGCCCCCGCGCTTTTCCCCTCAGTCCCTTGCTTTCGCATGGCAAACCCCACCCCGGATTCCCCTTCCCCGTCCCTCCCCGTCGGCCCCGCGCCGGCGGGCGCCGCGCGCCATCAGGATCTCGAGATCAAGGACGCCCAGGTGATTTTCGACAGCGTCTGGCGCCAGCTGGAAGGCGAGTTCGGCCGCGACCAGCTCCGTTTCCCGAAGGAAATCATCCTCCTCGGCGGCGCGCCCGGCGCCGGCAAGGGCACCAACACCGCCTTCATCCTGAAAGCCCGCGGCCTGACCTGCGAACCCGTCGTCGTCAGCGCCCTCCTCGATTCCCCCGAGGCCCGGCGCATCAAGGACGCCGGCCACATGGTCGGGGATCGCGAGGTCATCCGCCTGCTCCTCCGCCGTCTGCTCGAACCCGAGTTCCGCGACGGCTGCATCCTCGACGGCTTCCCCCGCACCGAGGTGCAGGTCGAGTGTCTCAAGCTCCTCGTCGACCGCATGCACGCCCTGCGCCGCGAGTTCTACCACACGCCGCTGCGGATGCAGTTCCGCCATCCGACGATCCACATCATGGTGCTCTTCGTCGACGAGAAGACCTCGGTCGAGCGCCAGCTCAAGCGCGGCCTCGAGATCCGCGCCCACAACGAGGACGTGCGCCGCACCGGCCTCGGCGAGCTGCTCGAGGAACGCGCCACCGACTACGATCTCGACCTCGCGAAACGCCGCTACCGCGTCTTCAAGGAGCAGACCTGGGACGCCCTCCAGTCCCTCCGCGAGATCTTCCATTACCATCTGGTCAACGCCCAGGGCAGCCTCGCCGAGGTCGAGCACAACATCCTCCGCGAGCTCCAATACCAGAGCTCGCTCGAGCTCGACCCGCGCACCCACGACCTGCTCCGCCCCATCCCGGTCGCGAGCGACCTCGTGGTCCACGCCCGCCAACAACTCGTGAAGCGTCTCGACGAATACGCCTTCGAGCATCCCGACCTGCTCGCCAAGGTCGTCGAGTTCATCGCCCGGAAGGTGATGCCCATCGTGCAACGCCACGCCATCTCCGGCATCGCCTCGGTCAACACCGAGGACGCCCTCCTCGACGACTCCCTCGCGCTGGCCATGCTCATCGACCTCTTCAGCGAGCGCGGCTACCACGCCACCGTGGATCTCCATCGCATCGAGGTCCCCGACACCTTCGACCCCGCCACCGGCAAGATCACCTGCCGCGTGAAAAAAGTCTACCGCCTCTCCATCCGCTTCCAAGGCTCCGAAATTCGCCGCGGCTAAAGCTCGCGTCCGGCCGGCGGCGAAAAACGCGGCCCTCGCCTACGCCGCGGCGTCCAGCCGCTCCGCCCACTCGCGCGCCAGCCGGGGCGCCAGCAGCGCGCCCTTCGAGCCAAGCGCGTTGAACACGCCTTCGCGCCCCTCCCGGCCCGGGAGCCAGCCGCTGCGCGGCGCGCGATCCGCGGAGGTCATGCGCCGCCCGGAGAACACGTCCGTCTCGCGCCAGTCGATCGCCGCGAGCTGACGTCGCACGCTCGCCCGAAGCGCTTCCCGGCGCGGTTCGCGCTCCGCCTCGTCGCGGACGAAACTCGCCCCCGCCCAGGCGCGCCCCGGCGCGACGGGCAAAATCCACACGCCGTCGTGCCGCACCACGTCCTCGCGCCATCCCGCGCCGCCGATCTTCTCCTCCCCCGCCTCGATCGCCAGCTCCAGCGTCTCGCCGCCCACCGGAACAAGCCCCGGCACGCGCGTCTCCGCCGCGCCTACGCACCACAGCACCGGCCCGTTCCACGCCGCGGCCTCGGTCGTCTCGACGCGCGCCTCGCGCAGCCGGCCCGCCTTTTTCCAGCGCTCGCGCCCCGCCGCGATCAGCGCCGGCAAATCCGCCCGCCACGCGCCCTCGATCCACGCCGCGCCCGGCTCCAGCCCCTCGGGCAGCATCCAGGGCGCCAGCTCGCCGCGCATCACCTTCGCCCGCACGAGCGCCGCCTCGGCCTCGCTCCGCCACTCGCGCCGGATCCGCAGCTCGGTCACCAACCGCAGACCCCACTCGCGCTCGATCGCGGCGAAAACCACGCGCGACTCCGCCGCCTTCTCCACCCAGCCCGGCGCCGCCGCCCAGCGTTCGCCCGTGACGGGATTGACCAACCCCGCGCCCACGCGCGAAGCGCTCTCCGCATGGCCGGGATCCACGATCCTGAATTCACGACCGCGTCGCTCCAGCTCCCGGGCCAGCAGGGTCCCCGCCAGGCCCTGGCCGACGATCAAAACCGGCGGCCGCGTGTTCATTTCGATCACAGGCCCCTTGGTCCGCGGCTTTCCCGACGCGATCGCCAGGTCAGAGCGCCCGCGCCGCGTGCAACGCCGCGCCGACGATGCCCGCCTCGTTGAGAAATTCGGCCGGCGCGATGCGCGAGCGATTCTTCAGATAAGGAAACCACTTCGCGTGGTCCGCGCTGATGCCGCCGCCCGCGATGATCAGCTCGGGCCACACCAAGAACTCCACTTCGCGCAGGTATTCGCCCACCTCGGCGGCCCAGGACGGATAATCGAGCCCGCGACGTTCCTTGGCCGCGGCCGACACGAGGCGCTCCCACGATTCGCCGTTCTTCTTCAGGTGCCCGAACTCGGAATTCGGACAAAGCGCGCCATCCAAAAAGAGCGCCGAGCCCACGCCCGTTCCGAAGGTCAGCATCAACACCGTGCCCTTCACGTCGCGGCCCGCGCCGAAAGCCACCTCGGCCAGCCCCGCCGCGTCGGCGTCGTTGACCAGGCTAACCTCCGCTCCGACCGCGCGCTCGAACTCCGTCGCCGCGTCCAGCCCGACGAAATCGGGGTGGAGATTCGCCGACGTGCGCACGAACGAGCCCTGCACCACGCCGGGAAAACCGACACCGACCGGCCCCTTCCAGTCGAAATGCGCCGCCATGCGCGCGATCGCCGCGCCCATCTCCGCGGGCGCGAGCCGCGTGGGCGTCTCGATACGATGGCGCTCCGCGAGGAGCCGGCCGCTTTTGGTGTCCACGGGCGCTCCCTTGAGCGAGGAGCCGCCGATATCGACGCCGAGAATTTTCATGAAAGACGTGGAAGCGATTGCGTGTTCGGCGGCGGCTCAGCGCCCGCCCTTGCAGCCGCAATCGTGGTTGCCGCAGCCGCCCTCGCCATGACCCTCGCCGCCTTCGTGGGCGTGCCCGTGCTCGCATTCTTCGGGGGTGGCTTCGCGCACCGCGATGACGTCGACCTCGAACTCCAGGTCCACTCCCGCGAGCGGGTGGTTGGCGTCGAGCAGCAGCTCCTCGCCCTCCACACCCACCACCGTGACGATCGGCGCGTAGGCGTCGTTGCCGGCGCGGAACTGGTCGCCGGGCTTCACCTCGCCCTCGATGGGCAAAAGCGAGCGCAGCACGCGCTGCACCTGCGACTCGTCGCGCTCGCCATAGGCCTTGGTCGCGGGCACGCCGATGCGGGCCTTGGTCCCGGCGGCCAGGCCGCGCAGGCCATGCTCGAGCCCCTCCACGATCTGCCCCGCGCCCTCGAGAAAGGAGATCGGATCGCCCCCGAGGGAGGCGTCGATGACCTGCCCCCGCGGATCGCGCAGCGTATAGTGAAAAGTGACGACGTTTCGGCTCATAAAGACGCCAAGGCATCACAGCCTCCCCGGCCCGCCAAGCGCCGACTCGGGCCGCCTTTTTCCGGTCCCGCGAAAAAAAATTCCGCTCCGCCTGTTAATGGTCGGTCCCTTTCCGGCGACTCATCGCTCGTCCGGGCAATCACGTCCGGCGCCACCAACCCAAAAACACCCAGTCCCTGCACCACCATGAATCGCAATCGCCTCGCCCTCGCCGCCGCCCTCGCCGGTCTGCTCTCCTCAGCCCAACTCCGCGCCGAAGGCGCCGCCTCCACCCCCGCCACCGACAAGCCCGCCGCCGAGAAACACGGTTGCTCCGGCAAGGAAGGCTGCTCCGGCAAGGACAAGGCCTCCTGCTCCGGAAAATCCGGCTGCTCCGCCAAAGACAAGACGACCGACAAGGAGAAGGCATCCTGTTCGGGCAAGTCCGGCTGCTCCGCGAAGGACAAACCCGCCGACAAGGAAAAGGCCTCCTGCGCCGGCAAGGACGGCTGCGGCGCCAAGGACAAGCCCAAGGCCTGATCCCCTGTTTTCCCTCCAGGCGTGACGGGCGCGCCCCGCACCCGCCACGCCTTCGCCCTCGGGTCTCCGCTTCTCCGCCCACCTCCGGACCGTCTCCCCATGACCACTTTCTCCGCCACCCTTCCGCCTGTCGACCGACGTTTCCCCGCCACCCGAACGCTCGGCGTTGGCATCGGCCTGCGCGTCCCGCACTACGACCACATCCTGTCGAAGCGCCCTTCGACCGACTGGTTCGAGATCATCGCGGAAAACTACCTCGTCGAAGGCGGCCGCCCTCTCGCCGTGCTCGAGGCGATCATGGAGCAATACCAGGTCGTCGTCCACGGCGTGGGCCTCTACCCGGGCAATGCCGCCGGCCTCGATTTCGATCACCTGCGCCGCCTCAAAAAACTCCTTATTCGCACCCGCACGCCCTGGTTCGCCGACCACCTTTGCTGGGGCAGCGTCGACGGCACCTTCAGCCACGACCTGCTCCCGCTGCCCTACACCCGCGAAGCCGCCGCACGCGTCGCCGAGAACCTCCGCGTCGCCCAAGACTTCCTCGAAGTCCCCGTCGCCGTCGAAAACGTCTCCAGTTACGCCGAGTTCAAGGACAACGAAATGAGCGAGTGGGACTTTCTCAACGAGGTCGTCCACGCCGCCGACGTCGGCGTGCTCCTCGACGTGAACAACATCTACGTCTCCTCGATCAACCACGGCTTCGATCCCCTGGCCTACGTCGACGCCATTCCGGCCGAACGCGTCGCGCAGATGCACATCGCCGGCCACTCGCGCTACGAACGATTCATCATCGACACCCACGACCACCCCGTGGTCGACCCGGTCTGGGAACTCTACGCCCGCGCCATCGAACGCTGCGGCCCCGTCGCCACCCTCCTCGAATGGGACGCCCGCATCCCTTCCTTCGACGAGGTCTGGGCCGAAGCCCAAAAAGCCCGCCGCTACTGGAGCCACGCCGCCGCCACCTCCACCGCGGGCGCCCGCGCCGCCTGATCGAGCCATGTCCGCGCTTCTCGACACCCAGCGCCGCTTCTTCGGCGCGCTCCTCGAACCGCTCGTCGGCGAAAACCGCGCCCTCGCCGAACTTCCGCCCGGAGCCGCCGCGCCCTCGGACGCATTCAACGCCACCGCCGACGCGCTCCTTCGCTCCACCAACTCCGTCCACGCCCGCGAGCGCCTCGCTCTCTATCATCGCCAATACTGGTGGCGCCTCCTCGACTCGCTCGCCGAGGACTTTCCCCGCGTGCGCGATCTCCTCGGCGCCGAGCCCTTCCGCGCCGCCCTCGAGCGCTACCTCCGCGCCAGCCCGCCCGCGAGCTGGACGCTCCGCCATCTCGGCGCCGGCTTCGCCGCCTTTCTCCGCGACGACGCCGAAACCGCTCATGCCCTCCGCCCTTGGGCCGCCGCGCTCGCCGATTACGAATACGCCCACATGCAGGTTTTCGAGGCCGCCGCGTTGCCCGCCCCGACCGAGACCGACTTCGCCACCCGCACGCTCTCGCTTCAACCCTCCGTGGTCCTCGTCCCCGCGGACCGCCCGCTCTCGCGCCTCCTGCGCTCCGGCGCGACGCCTGCGTTCGCGGCGGCCGACACGCCTCGCCGCGAACTACACGTCGTCTGGCGCAACTCCGGCCACGCGCTACACGCCCGCCGCGAACCCGTCTCGCTTCTCCCGCTTCTCCTGAGCCTCCGCCGCGGCGGCCTCTTGGCCGAAATCATCGCCAACACCCGCCCGCTCCCCCGCGCCGCCCTCATCCAGGCCGCCTTCGCCCGCTGGCGCGCCCTCGGCTGGCTCGCCCTCGCTCCCTGATTTCCCGCGCTCGCGCATCTCTCATTCCTCCCTGCTCCCGTCTCCCTGCTCCTCGCTCCCATGTCCCTCGCCCGCTCCCTCCTCGCCCGCTCCGCCGCGCTTCGCGACACCCTTCAAACGCCCGCCCACGACCTCCTCGCGCTCGCCATGCGCCTGGTCTTCGGCTGGCAATTTTTCCTCACCGGCCGCGGCAAACTCGCCCACCTCGAGGGCACGACCGAGTTTTTCGCCTCGCTTCACATCCCCGCCCCCGGCGCGCACGCCGTCGGGATCGGCCTCCTCGAATGCGTCGGCGGCCTGCTTATCGTCCTCGGCGCCGGCACCCGCGTTCTCTCCGCCCTGCTCGCGGGCACGATGCTCGTCGCCCTCGCCACCGCACACCACGCCGACATCGCGGAAAACGGGCTCGACGGCCTCTTCTCCGCCCCGCCCTTACCCTATCTGCTCGCCACCGCCTTCCTGGTCGTCGCCGGCCCCGGACGCCTCGCGCTCGACGGCTGGCTCGCGACGCGCTTGCGGGAAACTTGCAAGCTCCCCCCCGCCGCACGCTGATCCCTGCCATGCCGGACGACGGCCCCCAGCTCATCCTCGAAACTCTCCTGGCCGAGACGCCCGTGCTCCTCGCCTACGCGCGGGCGCGCCTTCATGACCACCACGAGGCCGAGGAGGCCGTCCAAGATTGCCTCCTCGCCGCCTGGGCGCAGCGCGAGGCCTTCGCCGGGCGCTCCACCGTCCGCACCTGGCTAGTCGGCATTCTTCGGCACAAACTCCTCGATCGCCTCCGCGCACGCCGCCGTCGTCCCGACCGCCCCGATCCCTCCGCGCCCGCGCCGGCCGGCGACGACGGCTACGATCCGCTCGAGGCCTGCTTCACGCCTCACGGCGCCTGGCGCATCGATCCGACCCACGCGATGTCCGCGCTGGCGGAAAGCCCGCACGATTCCGCCCTGCGTTCCGAGTTGCGCGCGCTTCTCCGTCTTTGCCTCGAAGGCCTCCCCGCGACGCTCCGCCGCCTTTTCTCCCTACGCGAACTCGACCAACTCGACACCCGCGAGGCCGCGAGCCTCGCAGGGGTCTCCGCCGCCAGCGCGCCCGTCCTCCTCACCCGCGCCCGCCTGCGTTTGCGCGACTGCCTCCAACAACGCCTCTCCTCGTCGCCATGAACGCATCGCTCCCGCCCGAGGGCGATCCGCGCCCCGCCCCGCGACGTTCCTACCGCGTCATCCAACGCATCGAGGCTCCCGTCGCCGATCTTGTGGGCCTGAGCTGCCGCGAATTCGCCCGCCTCACGGTGCTGCGCCAAGACCGCCCGCTCTCCCCCGTCGAAGCGCTCCGCCACCGCTTGCACGGCGCGATGTGCGGCCTCTGCGCGCGCTTCGCCGGCCAGTTCGCAACGATCAACGAGCTCGTCCGCGAGATAGAAGCCGGGGAAACCGCGCCCCCCGCTCCATCCGACGAAGCCGTCGCGCGTATCTCCAACGCCGTGCGAACCGCGATTGAAAAATCGTCGAGCAGCTGAAGAGAGCTCCGCCCGAAGTCGCCAAACCCAACGCGCTCTCCCGAAAAAAATCCGCGCAGAAGCGATCTTGGGCGGGTGCGACAAGGAAGGCGTGTTGGAAGGCGCAAAGCGTCGCTAATAAAATCAGCCGGCGGCGAATTTGGTTCTTCCCCAAGTTATGACACCCCGCCTGCTTGTTTCTACCCATGCCGCGACTCTTTGCATCTCGCTGCCTCGTCCTGGTCGCCGGCCTTTTTTCGGTGATCGCCTCAAGCGCCGCGGACACCCCCGCCGACCTCTCCGATCTTCAACTCGACTCCGTCCCTCTGTCGCCGGCCTTTGCGCGCGACGGCTCCCTCTACTCTGGGTCGACCTCGTTCGCGAACCAGCTCGTAACCCTGAACGGCACTCCGGCTTCCGCAGGCACCGCCACGGTTCGCACTCGGCTCAACGGCGGCATATCACGCTCAGGACTTCCCCTCGCACTCTCTCTACGTCCCGGCCTCAACCGGCTCGCGGTGCGCGTCACGGCGTCAGGGTCCGCGCTTCCGGATTTTCCGCTCGCGGCGGGCGTTTCGCGCAACCTCGCACTCCTCCCCGGCGGTCAGCTCGCGCAGTGGGGAGTCGCCGCCGGCGACACCCCCGCGGCTTTGCCCGTCGACACCCAAGCGGACGTGACCGGGGTTTTCGCCGGCTCGCTGGGCCAATATTACCTCAAGGCCGACGGCGCCCTCCATACGATCTCCGGCGGCACGCTTCCCTCCGATCTGACCGCCGGGGTTGCAGGCGTCACGGAACCGTCCGTCATCGCCGCCGAGGTGGGCGAAGCCATCGCCATCGCGCTTCGGGCGGACGGCACCGTCCGCGCATGGGGAATCCCCATCGCGATGCACAGCTTGGGCGGCGTCGTCGCGGTCGCGGCCGGATACGATCACGTCCTCACGCTCGGCGCCGACGGACGCGTGTCGGCGTGGGGGAGCTTCTCCAGCGATCACAACAAACTCGATGTGCCCGTCGCCGCGCGCTCCGGTGTCGTCGCCATCGCGGCCTCGCGAAACACCAATCTCGCGCTGAAAGCCGACGGCTCCGTGGTGCAGTGGGGCGAGGCCGCCGACACTCCCGTGCCCGCCGAAGCGGCGGATGTCGTCGCCATCGCGGTCAGCGGCACCGCGAAATTTGCCCTGACCCGCGCCGGCGCCGTCATCGCATGGGGCGCCACCGCCGCTCTCCTCCCCCCGATCTCCGCCGCGGAAGGAGTCGTGGGACTCAAGACGGGCCCGCAGCATGTCCTCGCGCTCAAAACCGACGGCTCGATCATCGCGTGGGGAGCAAACGGCTCCGGCGCCGAGGCCGTCTCACCGACCGGTATCTCCCCGCTCTTCACCCCGCCCCTCCGCGATTATCAAATCACCGTCGATCGTGTCGTGCCCAGCCCCGCGCTGTCCTCGCTCACCAGCACCGGCGGAGCGCTATCGCCCGCGTTCGCCCCCGACACGGTCTCCTACGCCCAGACGCTGATCTACGACTTTGCCGGCGTCGACGTCGCCGCGATCCCCGTCTCCACCTCCGCCCCGAGCCTTCGCTTCCGCCTCAACGGCGCCCCTCTCGCCGCGTCGTCCCCCGCCACTCTGCCGCTCCGCCTTGGGCTCAATCAAATCCAGCTTCGCGTCACCGCCGCCGGCACGCCTCTTCGCGACTTCCCCCTCGCGGGCGATTCCATCCGCAACCTCGCCGTGTCGTCCGCCGGAACCGTGATGCAGGGCCACGCGGTCATGTCGGGATCACCGTTGCCCGCCCTCCCCGTCGAATCCCAAAGCGGTGTGACCGGAGTGTTCGCCGGTTCCTTCGGCGAATACGCCGTGAAAGCGGATGGCTCGCTCCTTGCGCTGTCGGGAGGCGCGGTTCCGGCCGAGGCCCAACCCGTCTCCCCCGGAACCGCCGTGCTCTCCGTCGCCGTCGGCAACTCTCACGCGCTCCTGCTGCGCGCCGACGGCAGCACCTACGCCTGGGGCTCTAACAACACCTACGGCCAGATCACGATACCTGCCGACGCCCAGTCCGGCGTGATCGCGATCGCTTGCGGCGCCAACCACTCCCTCGCGCTCCGGGCCGACGGCCAGGTCGTCGCCTGGGGCGAGAACACCTCCGGCCAGGCCACCGTGCCCTCCACTCGCACGATGGGCGCGATCGCCATCGCCGCCCGCGGCACAAGCAGTCTGGCCCTGCGCTCGGACGGCGCGGTGGTCGCCTGGGGCTCCGCGACATCCACCCCCCTCCCGGCGTCCACCCAATCCGGCGTGGTCGCTATTTCGGTCGGCGACACCTATGCCTACGCGCTCACTCAAAGCGGCGCCGTCGTCATCTGGGAAAAGACCGGCGGAACCCTGATAAGCACGCCGGCTGCGCTCCAATCCGACGTGATCGCCATCGCCGCCGCCCCCGATCGCCTGCTCGCCCTGAAGTCCGACGGCGCCGCCGAAGCCTGGCACCCCTTCCACACGCCCGGCGCCACACGCCAACCCGCGACCTTCAACGCTCCTGTCCTCGACGCGCCGGCGCGCGTGTATCACCTCCTGGTCGAGCGTGACGGCTTCGACAGCCTCGCCGCTTTGCAAACCGCGCCAGGCTCGCTCTCCCCCGCGTTTTCCGCGGATCTCGAAACCTACACCCTTTCCGCCAACACCCCCTACCGAGGCTTGGCGCTTCACGCCCTGCCGTTCGCGAAACATCCCCGTCTGGAAATCCGCGCGGGCTCCGGCGGTTTCTCGCCCGTCGTGGCCGGGCAAACCTTGGCCTACTCCACCAACGGAGGCGTCGCCTTGCGCGCAAACGGCTCGGTCCTCGGCTGGGGAAATCCTTTTTTCCTCGTCCCGACCGCCGCGCAGTCCGACGTGGTTTCCGTCACCGCCGGACTCAACCACGCGCTGGCCTTGAAATCCGACGGAACAGTCGTCGGCTGGGGACTCAACTCATCCGGCCAAATCAGCCTGCCCGCGGGCCTGCGCGCCACCGCCGTGGCCGCCGGCGCATCCTTCAGCCTTGTGCTCCAACCTGACGGAAAACCCGCCGTGATCGGCGCCACGGGCATATCCGCTCTCCGAACCATTCCCGGCGACGCCACGGACCTCGTCGCGATCTCCGCCGGCTCCGCTCACGCCATGGGCCTTCGCCGCGACGGCAGGGTGGTCGTGTGGGGCCCCTCTAGCGCCGTCACCACCGTGCCCCTCGACGCGCAGTCCGGTATCGTCGCCATCGCGGCCGCCGGCGGCCAGTGCCTGGCCCTTCGCTCCGACGGACGTGTCGTTTCGTGGGGCTCCAACACGGCCGATCTCGGCACCGTGCCGCACGCCGCCGCCTACGGCGTCGTGGCGATCTCCGCCAGCCCCTCCCATGCCGTGGCGCTCAAAACCGACGGTTCCGTCGTCGCCTGGGGCGGCACCATCGCGGCCCTGCCGCGCGGCCACCTGCCCGACCTCGCCGCGGTTGTCGCCGGAGCCAACGATTTCTCGGGCCTCGGCGTCACCACCGCGATTCTCCGCGACGGCTCGCTCGTCCAGATCGACGCGCCGCCAAGCGGCGTGCCCGCCGAGTTGGAGACCGGCGCTTTCGCCGTTCCGTTCACCTCGCTCCTGCCGCTCTCACCCGGAGCCAACACGGTGGAAATCCGCGTCTCCTCGCGGACCACTCCCGATACGCGCACCTATACCGTCTCCGCCCCGCGCCTCGCCGCGCCCGAGCTCAGCATCTATCCCGTGCCCGGCGATTATCCGCTGATCGACGGCTTCGGCCCGCTGAGCGTCGGCTACGCGAAAGTCGGCGGCGCGCCGCTCGTCACCGCATGGAGGATCGTCAACACCGGCGACGCCGGCCTGACCGTGGCTTCCAAGACTTTCGACGGCGCGCACGCCGGGGAGTTCTCCACGCTGGGACTGGAGCTCCCGCTCACCCTCGCGCCGGGCGAGGAAGCCGCTTTCGCCACGATCGCCACCCCCGCATCCCCGGGTGATCGCCTGGCCGCCTTGCGACTCTCCGCCAACCTCCCGCAAGGCGTCCCGCACCTGCTCTCCCTCCAAGCGGAAGGGATCACCGCCGACGGCTTGCTTTCGACGTGGCGCACCAGCCATTTCAACCCGGCCGACCTCGCAGACCCCTCGCGTGAGGCGACCGTCTGGGGCGACCTCGCCGACCCCGACGGCGACGGTTTGGCCAACCTGCTCGAATACGCCCTCGACAGCTCGCCCGAGGTCGCCAGCCGGCCGCCCGCGGCCGCGCTCGACATCTCGAATCCGGCCGCTCCCCGCCTCACGCTCACCTACACCCGCGTGAAGCGCGCCGCCGCCGCAGGCATCGTCTACCGAGTCGAGTGGAGCGACACCCTCGCCGCCGATTCCTGGAGCGAAGCGGGCGTCACCGAAAGCGCCGTGCCTATCGACGTGCCGTTCAACACCCTCGAAACGGTGACCGCATCCGTGGCCGCCGACGGCCCGCGCCGATTCCTGCGCCTCCGCGTCACCGCGCCCTGACGGTCCATACGGTCGGCAGAGCCCCGCGCGCGGTTGCCGGAGCGCGGGGCGGACGCGCTCTTCACTGCGGCTCGGGACGGAGTGGCGGCATGGCGGTGCCGCCCACCAAGGCCAGGCTTTTCATCAACTGCTCGCGGTAGGCAGGCTGCAAACCGTCGAGTTTTTCGGCGTAGGCGCGGGCGGCGGCGGGATCGCGCTTCGCCCATTGCTGCACCACGTCGACGAGCGCGATCGAGCGCTGCTCCGGATCGCTCACGCTGTTTGCCCAGCTCAACGCCGTGTCGACGTTGTTCGCGACGAGAAACGGACTCGTCGCGAGCTTCGCCGCGCCGCTGTCGAGCTCGGGGTCCGACTCGTGGTTGTCCAACCACGCCGATGCGCCGACCGGATCGTGCGCCACCCAGTTCTGCAGCGCCTGGTTGAAGGCCTCGGTGCGGACCGGACCGGCCGGCAACGCCCGGGCGTAGTCGAGCAGCGAGACGGGATCGTTCGCGCTCCAGCCCAGGATCAACCCGTGCAGCGCCTCGTTGCGCGTCGCGGGCTCGGTGATCGCCTGCAAGGCCGCGGCCGCCTCCTGAGGTCGATACTGCGACCACGAGTAGAGCGCCGCGCCCACCCAGTAGTCGCGGTGCGGCCCGCCCTCCGAGGCGAAGCGAAGCGCGTTCGCGAAATCAGCATCCTTCGCCAAGGCCGCGATCAGCATGCGTCCGTAATCGTCGGCCGACGCGGAGTCCGACCACGCGCAAAGGGCGTGGATCGCCTGCATCGTTTCCTCCCGCAGCACGAGGCCGGCGTCGATGATGGCCTCGACCGCGGCGCGGCGATTGGTCTCGAAAAGGTTCTCCCCGGCCCACGCGAGCGATGCGGCGGGGTCGCGCCCCGCCCAACCTTGCAACGCGGCGACGACGAGATCCTGACGCACGCGAAAATTTCCCTCCTCGCGAGCCAAGGCCAGCGCGGCCTCCGGATCGGTGGCCGCGAGCAGGCGCAGGCACTCCGCCATGGCCCGCTCCCGCGCGGCGCTCGGCGGCCGGGCGCGCAACTCGGCCCAGCGGGCGCGTGGAGACGAAGCCTCCGCACGCGGCTCGTTTTCGGAAACCGGAGCGGAGGACGGTCGACGTTCGATCAACGCCGCCGCGGGTGCCGAGGCGAGACGGGCATCATCGCCCGGCGCGTGCACGTCGGAACCCGACCATGGCCTGGAGTAGCGTCCGGCGACGAAGCCGAACCCGAGCGCGACAAGGACGGCGGCGAGCGCGCCTCGGCGCCCCGCCGGCAAGAAGAACAAGGTGCTCATGGCGTCGCTCCGGCTCCGATTTCCGCGGCGGGGCGCAAACGCACGAAATCCGCCGGCGCGGCCGGCGCGCCTCCACCCGCGGCCTGGCCGGCCGCATACTCGCGTTCCTGGCGCGCCTTTTCCTCGCGGCGGGCAAGCTCGGCCGGGCTCCAGCGGATGTCGGCCTTTTGTTTAAGACGATTCGCAAAGCCGTCCCAAAAAGCGCCGATGCGGGCGTATTCCTTCTTCGCGATGATCTCCTGCTTCACCTCGTCGAAGGTTTTTTTCCGCTCCTCGCGCAGACCGGTGAGCTGGATGATCTCGTAGCCGTCGAGCGTCTCCACGACCTCGCTGATATCGCCGACCCGCTTGAGCGCGAAGGCGACGGCGCCAAAGGGATCGTTTCCCGGCGCGGTGACGAAGCCGCGCGGGGACCAGCCGCGGTCTCCGCCTTTCGCCCGCGTGTGGGCGTCCTCGCTTTGCTCGCGGGCCAGCGCGGCGAAGTCCTCGCCGGCGCGGTGACGCGCGAGCAAGGCCTCGGCGCGAGCGCGGGCGGCGGCACGAAACGCGGCGTCGTGCTCGGGCGAGGCGATGATCAGGATGCGACGGACGCGCCGCTCATGCTCCTGGCGAAACTCCTCGGGATGGGCGAGGTAGACCAGACGCGCGTCTTCCTCGGTGAAGGCTTTTCCGTCCGTCGCGTGGCGCTCGTGGAGCCGCCGCACGGCGAGATTGTTCCAGCGGATGCGTTCGCGGACGCCGGCCATGCTTTTTCCCTGCTCGGCGATTTCCGCCTCGGCCTCGGCGCGGGTCTGGCCGCGCTCGCGGAGCTTGGCCTCGAAGGCGGCGTCGACGTCCGCCTCGGTGATCACGATGCCGTCGGCGGCGAGCCGGGCGGCTACGAGGCGGCGGACGATCAGATTCTCAAGCGCCCGCTCGCGGTAGAAATCGCGGGTCTGCGGGCGGGACGACTCATCGTAGATCAGCCCTTTGCGGGCGCTCTCGGCGGCGTAGATGTTCACCCGCTCGTCGAGATCGGCGAGCAGCTCGCTCTCGCGGATGGGCGCGCCGTCGACCGTGACGACGACGGGATCGACCTCGGAGGTGGATGAAACGGTGATCGGGGCGACGACGGATGACTCCGCGAAAAGAGCCGGGATCGGAAAGACGAGGCCGAGCGCGAGAAGCCTCGCGACGGCGCGGGAAGGGGTTCGTGGCATGGGAAAGCGGAAGGGGTGGGCGGCGGGCGAAACGGGGCCCCCGTTCCGCTACGTCGGTCCATCACCCGTAGCGGAAGCGCGGAGCGCATTCGTCCAAAGATCAGATCGGAGGGGGAGATGGCGCGAAGCCGCCGCGCCGACGGGGTAGGCTCGGCGCGGCGGCCCGGAAAGCGCCCGCCCGGAAAACCAGGCGGGCGCCGATTAGGCGGACTCAGCTCGGTGCGGCATGCGGGGAAACCCGCTCACCACTGGCTGATGTTCTTGCAGGTGTAGCTGGCGCTGGTCGGGCCGGGCGAACCGGAGGAGCCCTCCATCTGGAGATTCCGGATGATCCAGAAGTTTTTGTTCCGGAAGTTCGTCCCGGTGTGCTTGGCCCGCTCGACGTTGTTGATCAGCACCGACACGCGCACGTCGTTGTAGCCCGCGGCGGTGTTGATGAGCCAGCAATGCGCCTTGAAGACGGCGTTGGTGTTGTTGGTGGTGACCGTCTCCCAACCGCCGTCGTAGGTGTTCTGCCAGCAGGTGCCGTTGCCCTTCCACTCGGCGATGTCGATCTCGCCGGTCCAGGCGCCTTCGGTGGTCATCCAGAAGGCGGGCCAGACGCCGCGCACGGGGTTGGAGTGGATGCAGGTGGCCTGCGCGCCCATGGTGGGATCGTCGGCCCAGACTTTGGTCAACACGGTGCTGTAGGAAGCGCCCGAGTTGTATTTGTAGCCGTTGTTGCCGGGCTGGGTGGCGGTCATGACGTCGCCGCCATGGGTCATGTAGGCCGTCCCGTTGTGGGTGGGGCCCCAAGGATAGCCGACGTTCCAGGCGGCTTGGGTGCTGAGGATGCCGAGCAGCCCGAAAGCGAGGGCGCCCAGCAGGGGTTTGGTGCTTTTATGCATGTGGGGGTTGGTTTTTCCGCCAGGTTTTTTGGGGTGATGGCGAGCCTCGGAAGAGGCGGGGACGACCGGGGTCGCCGGATCGCGACGCGGGGTTGCGTCGCGATAGCGGGCGAGCACGCCCGCAAGGGAACACGCCCGCCGACGAGCCGACGGGCGCGGATAAGAAAACAAACACGAGCGGGCGCGTCCCGGCGCGCGCCGCGGGAGGGCGGGCCCGACGGACGGAGGACGGACGGAGTGGCCCGCCCGCCCACCGGAAGCAAAAGCCCGCGCGCGACTCAGGGCGTGGCGGTGACGCTGTCGAAGGTCGACGTGCAGAGCGTGCCGTCGAGGTGGCTGGTCACGCAGAGTCCGAGCTGCACCGCCGTCGCCATGGTGATGGCGGTGGTCGAACCGACCTGCGTCCACGCGGAACCGTTGGCCGAATAGTAGGCGGCGAAGTTGTTCCCCGTCCGGACGATCCTCACCCAGCGCGGAGCGGTGACGCCGGAGACGACCGTGGACGCGGTCGATCCGCCCGTGCTGGTGCGGCGCTGGAAGACCACGCCGACGCCGGGCGTCACGTAGACCGCCGCGAAACGCGAGTTGGCCGCGGTGGTCTCGCGGATCATCACGCCCGCCTTGGCGTCGGTCGCGGTGTTTTGCACCGAGGCGACGCGGGCGACCGCCGAGCAATCCCCGCTGCCGGCCTGATAAACGTAGCGGAACTCGTCGGCCGTGCCGGCGATGTCCGCGCCGGAGCCGGTGACGGTGTAGGTGCCCGCGCTCTGGCTGGCCGAGCCCGCGGCGGCGACGGCGCCGATGTCGGCCGTGACCCAGGGGCTGGGCAGGGAGCCCGCACCGGCGAGCGCGGAGATCTGGGCGTCGCTGAGCGCGGAGCCTTGGACGCGCACGTCGTCGAGACGGCCCGCGAAGCGCGGATCGGCCGAAAACTGGCTCTTGCCGAGGTAATTGTATTTCGCGCCGAGATCTACGGGGTTGATCGTAACCGAGCCGTTGCTCGCGACGACCGCGCCGTTGACGAAGAGCTTGGCGGTGTTGCCGGAAAGCGTGACCGCGACGTGGACCCACATGTTGGTCGGGAGCGCGGCGGTGTGGCTGACGACCTGCTCGGAGCCGCCGTTCTTGATCGCGAAACGCAGCACGCTGCCGGTGCTCGGCGTGAGGAACATGTAGCGATCCGTGCCGTCGCCGAAATCGAAGATGCGCTGCCAGTTCGACCCGCCGGTCCAGTAAACCCACGCCGCGAAGGTGAAGTCGGTGCCGCGCGCGAGGGCGGGCGAGACCTGCACGTAGTCGTTGGCGCCGTCGAGGTTGATGGCGCTGCCGGAGTAACCGGTGGTGAAGGCGCGGGCGCCGACCTGCATGCCGTGGTGGCCGTTGCCGGACGTGTCCTGCGCGTTGCCCTCGAAGGCGAAGAGCGCGGTGCCGGTGCCGCCGTTGTCGGGCACCTCCTGGCGATGGCTGAGGGCGGAGATCTTGTCGCGATAGGTCACGCCCGCGTCGGTGAGCGAGCCGTCGTCCCAGGCGACGCGGCGCACGTCCTCGACCCAGTTGTAGAGGGCGTAGCGCTCCACGAAGTAGGCGTTCTCGAGCATGTTCAACATGGCCGCGACCGTGGCCTGCTGCTGCGCGGCGGTGGGATCGGCGCAGGTGGTCCAGTTGGCGCCGTTGTTCCACTCGGTGATCCAGATCGGCTTCCGATAGGTGTCATAGACGCCCTTGAGGAAGTTGTAGAACTGGTTGGCGGCGCCGGTCGGATCGGCCGCGTTGCCATAGCAGCGGTAGTAATGCAGCGCGACGAAATCGACGCGTTTGTTCTCCGTCGCGGCCTGCGTCATGAAGGAGTTGAGCCAGCCGAGGCCGCCGTCGGTCGGCGCGGGAGAACCGAGGCGGAGGCCGGTGCCGAGCAGGTCGGGCCAGGACCAGACCGCGTCGCCGTAGGCGATGTTGGACTGCGAGCTGGAGTCGGGTTCGTTGTAGCCGAGGAGCGTGTTCACGCCGAGCGCCTTCCAATCCTGCCCGAGCCCGGGCCACCAGCGCGTCTGCCGGATCGCGACGTATTCCTTGTCGAGGGTGGAGCTCTTGCTGATGTTCCAGTTGTAGTCCCACTGGTTGGCGAGCTGCGAACTGGGATCGCCCGCGATGCCCTTCTTGGTCGTCCAGCGCCAGGGGAAGACGCGCACGAACTTGATCGCGTTGTCCAGGCCGGAGGGCAGCACCGGGATATCGAGATCGCCGTCCTGCGCGACGTAGTTCCGGCTCACGCCGGTGCCGTTCTCCTCGACCGCGACGGTCGCGACGTAGCCGCGCTTGAGCCGGAGGGAGCTGATGGCGTTGGAAAGCGTTCCGAGGGCGGCGGCATTGTAGGCGGTGTATTGGGAGAGCTGCGACGAGGAGCCCGAAAAATTCGCGCCGTCGTAGGCGGTGAGCGGCGCGAAGGTCGGCGCGTGAGGGATCACCACCGCGCCCTGGCCGTATTGCACCACGCGCACGTTGGAATCGAGGACGGCGTTGGCGCCGTTCACCCTCACGCGCGAGAGAAAGGTCGAGGAGACCGTGGAGGGCGCGATGTTATCGAGGAAGAACCAGGCGTCGGGAGTATTCAGGTTAATGATACTCCCGGAGATCGGGTCACCGGTGCCGGTGACATGGAGCTCGGACACGCCGGTGAGGGTGGCGGTGGTGGAGGCGAGGGTCGCGACGCGCTGGATGTCGTCGTTGAGGCTGAGGGTCTGGGAGAAGGCCAGGGGCGTGAAGACGCCGAGGCCGCAGGCGAGCATGGCTCCGCACCGAACGGTTCGGGTGGACATGAGGACTTTATGGGGGGGTTGGGGTTGCGCGGACGGAGGGACGCTCCGAGGGGGCTCCGCGAGACGCCACCACCTTGCAGCACCAGCCGTCCCGGCCTCAAGCCGGGTGCGGGTTTTGCGTATATCCGAAATTTTTTACACGCCGGAACAGAGGCGCCGCACCGATACAAAATCAGCGCCGCTCTTTGAGCGCAGGCAGCGAAGCAACAATCCGGTTGGTCTCCATGCTGACGCGGATCACCCGCTTGAAGAGATCGAGAATGTAGCGCGGTTGATCGTGCTCGCGCGCCCAGTCGTTGGGGTCGTTCCGGATACCGCTGTCCTTGTCCACCGTCACCTGGTAGCGCTCCACGATCCAATCGAGCGCCGGCTTGCCGTTCACCACATAGTCGTAGGCCTCGAGCGGAATACCGCTGAGCGTGATCTGCGCGTTGTAGTGAAGGACCGTGCGGTTCGCTTTCTCGCCCGCCGTCTTCTGCTCCGGCGTGGGGCGGCCGTAAGTCATCTTCTGGACCAGAAAATCCTTCGCCGGATCAAGCGAGAGTGCGGCTGTGTGCTCCTGCACCGGCCACGGCTCGACCGTCTCGTAACTCAAGTGCCAATACGCAAAGTCGCGGCCGGCTTGGCTGAATTTCCAGAAGTCCGTCGTCTCACGCGTGAGCGGCAGGCGGGGCAGCATTTTCTTCAGGTCGCTGGCGAAGCGCGTGCGATATTCCGGCGAGTGCAACACGCCATAGACGTAGTAGAAAACGTCCTCCGCCGAGATACGGCTTTCGTAGGCGCGGCGAAACTCCGCGAGGATCTCCGGCGTGATCGCGCTGCGCCGACGGTAACCGTCGATCAATTCACCTTCCTGCTCCCGCACCAACAACTCGCCCGGATCGGCAGCCTCGTCCTTTTCGTAGAGGTAGAGGGGGAAGCACTGGCCCCCTCCGTCGTTCACGTTGAGGTCGAGTAGTCCGACGACCATAAAACAGGAGAAGTCCTTACTGTTGCTCGCGCCAGGAACGGAGATCGCTCGGTTTTCATGCGCCGGAGTTGGAAAAAGCTTCGGCATCTGGTAAACCATGTCGTTCAGATATCGGTCGAAGTAGACCCACTGCCGGCAATAAGGACGGTAAACGCCCACTCGAACTCGATTGCTGGAGTAGTCACGACGCGTGCCTCGTGAAAGGTCATTTATCAGTCCACGCGACCACGAGATTTTACGTGTATCGGTATCTATGAATGCCTTTGCCGCCTCAACCAGCGCCTCCTTGTCGTCCGGTTTTTTCTGCTGAGCGAAGGACGCCATCTGCTCCTCATAGAAGGCCACCATGCGCTTCATGTTCTCCTCAACGCCCGAACGACTGAAGTTGTAGCACCACGCATCGCGACAGGTTTTCACGCCACACGAATAGCTTTCAAAAACTGTCTGTGCCGCATCGTCTTTCTTGTCTCCAAGGGAAACGAAACGCTCAAAGACAGGATCACGCTGATTAATCCAGTCGTGATTCGTATTTGGCTGAAGGCGCACCCACTTCCGTTCCTGGTGAAGCCCATTTAAACCATTGTAGCTACGAATAACCCCGAGCTTTTCTTCCCGTGAAAGGTAGTCGCCAATGTCGTGATAGTGCAGCTCACCCGGAGTCTTTTTCTCTGGATTCCTAACCAAGACCGAGATGGCGACAGGCGTGCGACTACCACCGCCGAAAACGTTCCCAGCTTCCATCCGCCGCTGTTCGCCGGAAGTCCGGGCATTGCCGCGGAGATTGAAGATATAGAGGGCTGTAAATTCGGCCGTGAGGCTAGCTCGCAATCCCGCGAGCGCGTTGCTGTCGATGAACGAGCCGTTCGTCACAAAACCCACAACCCCACGACCGTTGATCCGGTCGCTCGCCCAACGTAGAGCGCGAATGTAACTGTCATAGAGGTTGTTCTTGTTAGTCGCAGTAGAGCGCGCTGCGTAAGTATCGCGAATGCGAGCGTCCAGAGCTGGATATTCGAGGTTCTGGTTATTATCATTTCCCGTCTCCTGCTTCGCCGAATACGGCGGATTGCCGATCACCACGCGGATGGGGCTCTGCTTCTGGCGCTTCACCCGGCGGTTGTTCTCCGGGAACATTTTCTCCTCCATTTCGCCCTTGGTCTCGGCCATCTGGAACGTATCCGTGAGAACGATACCGTCGAAAGGCACGTAGCCGGCGGGCTTCTTTCCGGTGGCTCGGTGCAGGCCGTGGAAGGTCTCCTCGATGTTGATAGCGGCGATGTAGTAGGCGAGGAGCACGATCTCGTTGGCGTGCAGCTCATCTTTGTATTTCCGCAGCAAGTCCGGCGCCGGGATCAGTCCGCTTTGGAGAAGGCGCACAAGGAAGGTGCCCGTGCCGGTGAAGGGATCGATGACGTGGACGTCCTTGTCGCCGAGCGAGGATCCAAACTCCTGCCGCAACACGTCCTCCACGCTGCGGATGATGAAGTCCACCACCTCGACCGGTGTGTAAACGATGCCGAGGCGCTCCGACATCTTAGGGAAGGCGGTGCGGAAGAATTTGTCGTAAAGCTCGATCACCACGCGCTGGCGTCCCTCGGCGTTGTCTATGCCGGCGGCGCGGCTGCGCACGCTGGCGTAGAAGCTCTGGAGCGCGGCGGTTTCCTTCTCCAAGGCCTGGTCGTGCAGGAGGTCGAGCATGCCCTGCATGGCCTTTGAGACCGCGTTGTGCTGGGTGAAGGCGTAGCCCTCGAAGAGCGCGTCGAAGACCGGGCGCGTGATGAGGTGCTGCGAGAGCATCTCGATCGCGTCGGCCTCGGAGATCGCCGGGTTGATCATGTCGCGCAGACTGGCGAGGAAATCGGCGAAGGCCTTTTTGTGCTTCGTGTCGCCGCCGGAAAGCAGGGCGCGGATACGCGTGGTGTGCTTCTCCGCGATGACCGCGACGTCCTTCGCCCAGCTCTCCCAGTAACGGCGGTCACCGCACTTGAGCACGATGCGCGCGTAGATCGCGTCCTTCCATTCCTCGAGGTGAGGAAAGGCGAAGCTGCCTTGCACCTCGCGCAACGCGGGATGTCCGTCGCCGTCGCTCTCGCCATCGCCCGGACCGCCGCCGCCCACGCCGATGATCTGGATGGCGTCGGGCCGCTGCTTGTTGAGCTCGATGTGATTGACCGTGGCGTTGAAGCGGTCGTCGTGCGCGCGCAGCGCCTGGAGGACCTGCCAGACAACCTTGTATTTCTCGTTGTCCTTCAGCGCCTCCTCGGGAGGCACGTCGGCCGGGATGCCTACGGGGAGGATGATGTAACCGTATTTCTTTCCCTCGGCGCGACGCATCACGCGGCCGACCGATTGGACGACGTCGATGATGGATTTGCGCGGATTAAGGAAAAGGACGGCGTCGAGCGCGGGGACGTCCACGCCCTCGGAGAGGCAGCGGGCGTTGGAAAGGATGCGGCAGGTGTTTTCCGGCGAAGCGGCCTTGAGCCAGTCGATGCGGGCGTTGCGGCGAAGCGCGTCGAAGGTGCCGTCGACGTGGTCGAGTTCGCAGGCGAGCAGGTTCTCCGCCTCCGGATGCGCCTCGCGGTAGGCGGCGATGATCTGGCCGAACTTATCGACAAAGGCCTTCGAATCCTTGATCGAGCGGGAGAAGGCGACGGCGCGGCGCATCGGGCCGGTGTCGCCCTGGAGATCGGTGGCGGAGGCGCTGACCGAGGCTTGGTCGAAGCGTTTGGCGAGGCCGTTCCAGCAACCGGTGATACGGACGGCGTCGTCGAGGTTGAGCTCGTTGTTCGCATCGGCGATCTGGCGCTGGAAGGTCTTGGAGACATATTTCTCATCCACCGCGAGCACGAGGACCTTGTAGTCGGCGAGCAGCGACTGGCCGACGGCCGCGCCGAACCCGAGGCGATGGAACTCGGGTCCGAAGACCGCCTCGTCGTCCATCGAGCAAAGCTCGGCCTCGGAGTCCTTGGCCTTCGTCTTGGCTTCGTCGCCGTAGAGACGGGGCGTGGCCGTCATGTAGAGACGCTTCGCACCGCGAATGAAGCCGGCGTCGTGGACTTTGACGAAGTGGCTCTCGTCCTCGCCGCTGAGCGTGACACCGGTGGTTCGGTGGGCCTCGTCGCAGATGATGAGGTCAAATTCCGGCAGGCCGGCTTTTTGCGCGGCGGAGACGGCGGCGATGGACTGGTAGGTGGAGAAAACGACCGTCAGCGGAGCGCCACCGGCTTTTTTCGCGTGACGGGCCACGAGCGCGTGATGTTGCGCGACAATCTGCTTGGCCGACGTGGTGGCGGGAAAAGCGAGGTCGTGGATGTCGATGTCCCCACCGTCGTCGTCCGCGCGGGCCTTGCTTTTTCCGATGGATGCGTCGGAGCAGACGGCGAGACTCACGAGGGGGCGCAGCGCCTCGGCGGTCCACTCGCGCAAGGTTTGCGAGAGCAGGGCGAGCGAGGGCACGAGGAAGAGCACGTGGCCGGAGGGAGCGACCTTCTCGGCAAGGCGGAGGGCGGTGAAGGTTTTACCCGTGCCGCAGGCCATGATGAGTTTGCCACGCTCGTGCCCGACGAAACCCGCGACAACGGCGTCGATGGCGGCCACCTGGTGCGGACGGACCTGTTTGACCGGGCGGCGCGAGAGATCCTGCGGGCGGTCGAGTCGGAAGCGCGACCAATCGATGGGACTGGCCTCGAGATCGTGCACGCTCAGGCGCGTGACGGGCTTGGACTGGTTGGCGAGCGCGTGCTCCGCGTTTTTTCCCCAACGATCGGTGGTCGAAACGATGAGGCAGGAGGTGAAGAGCGATTTACCGGCGGCGGTGAAAAACGAGTCGATATCCTCCTTAGCCAAGGTGTGCTCGGGACGGTAGAACTTGCACTGGATGGCGCAAAAGCCGCCCGTGGCGCGCTCCTCGGCGACGAGATCGATGCCCACGTCGCCCACCTTTCCTTTCTGCTGCCACTCGTTCCAAAGCCAGACATTCGAGAAGCGCTCGGCGTAGATCGGATCGAGCTCCAGGTAGCGGGCGATGAGCCGCTCAAAGCGGTCGCCGAGGTCGCGGTTGGAGGTGGCGGCGTCGCGAAACTGGGCGAGGACGTCGGAAAGGCTGAGCTGGGCCATCCGGACGCACTACCGCCAAGGGGGTGCTATGCAAGAGCAACCGCGCGGGGGGTGTAAGCCGGAACATCCCGCGACTACGCTCAGTCGTGAGCAACGACATGGCACAACGGCTGATGGAGCGGGTAAAACAGCTCCGGGAGTCCCTTGGGTTGACCCAAGAGGCCTTCGCCGAACGCGCCGGACTCAAATACAAGCACTACCAGGCGGTCGAGGCGGGCCGGAAACTCAACATCCAGCTGGAGACGCTGCTCAAGATGGCCCGCGCCTGCAAAGTGGAGCCGTGGCAATTGCTTTGCTTCGAGGAAGCGCCGCTGGCCTTGGCTGAAAAACAAGCCCCCTACGACGCGGGCAGGAGCGACTCGGGAACGAAGAAGATCGCGTCCGCCACCTCTCAGAAACACCCGGCCAAGCGGGGCCGTTAAAAACCTGGGTTCGCGAGCTTTCTTCCTACCCCTCCGCACGCAGCACTTCGAGCGGGGGGCGGTTCAACAAGCCGCGTTGCGTGAGCAGGCCGACGCCGACGGTCAGCGCCGTCACCGCCGCGGTCGTCACCAGCACCGGCGTCCAGGGCAGCACCGGCGTCACCTTGAAGACAAAGGTCGTCACCGCCGCGCCTCCGCCGAGGGCGAGCACCGCGCCCGTCGCGCCGGCCATCAGACCCAGCGCGGAGAGCTCGGCCACGAGCGCGGCGCGCACCTGCCCGCCGCTCGCCCCGAGCGTGCGCAGGAGCACGGCCTCGCGCACGCGTTGCTCGCGGCCCGCGGCGAGCGCGCCCGCCAGCACCACCACGCCGGTCGCCAGCGTGAAGAGCGCGATGAAGCGCACCGCGAGCTCGGCCTTGGCGAAGATCGCGTCGAGCGACTCAATCACCAGTCCGAGGTCGAGGATCGAGACGTTGGGATAGGCCGCGCCCACCGCGCGCTGCACCGCGGCGTTGAGCGTCTTGTCCGAAGCCCGCGCCGCGAGCACGTGGAATTTCGGCGCGGCTTCCAGCACGCCGAGCGGGAAGAGCACGAAGAAGTTGGGCGACATGCGCCGCCACTCGACCTCGCGCAGGCTCGCGACGCGCGTGCGCACCGGCACGCCTTGCACGTCCCACTCGATCTCGTCGCCCAGCGCGATCTTCAGGTCCCGGGCCAGCCCTTGCTCGACCGAGACCGGAATCACCTCGTCGGGCGCGCCGCTCGACTCCACGCGTTT
>JACCDY010022327.1_pt1 | contig 28394 bp, 32 predicted proteins | sample 7446391 | NCBI WGS metagenome assembly JACCDY01 (sample SAMN15323451, study PRJNA562643) | freshwater metagenome | isolation source: river surface water | place: USA:Blue River Watershed | collected 2017-08-18 | reverse complement strand
TTGCTGGCATTGGCGCTCATGTTGACCGGCACGGGCTGATTGGCCGTGTTGCCGGTGCCCAGCTGACCGTACCCGTTGTAGCCCCAGCCCCACAACTGACCGTTCTTGTCGATGCAGTAGCCGTTGGTGTCCTGGCTGTAATAGAGTTTCAAAGCTCCCGGAAACCCGGGCGGAAACGCGGTGCGCGCTGGGTAGGAACGCGCATAGGTGGTCCCGTCGCCCAGCTTCCAGTTGGCATTGCGCCCCCAGGCGCGGATGCTGCCGTCGGTCATGATGAGGCCGAACTGGCGATAGCTGTTGGGCTGCGCGCCCTTGGCGTTCTCCGGCAGTTTCAGTACCTTGGTGCCCGAGCGCACATCGGGTTTCGCCCAGACTGGAACGCCTTGCGCGCCCATGGTCAGCACTTGCCCGGACTGGCCGACGGGCAGGGCCACCAGTTGGTTGCCGTCGAAATAGATGACTTCCCCCGGCAGACTCGACACCCCTTGCGTGCCTTGCGCAAACAAATCCCAGGCCGGGGAGTTAGCGTGCGGCGCCACACCCGTAGTGGCATCGACCAGACAGACAAAGCTGTCGCCGTTGTGTCCCACTACATCCTGGCGGGCATAGGTGGCGCTGGCATCAAACGCGCCACGCCAAGTGAAGGCAATCTTGCCCAGAGAAATGGTTCCCACGGAACGCTCCTTCAAGAAACAGGGAAATGAAATTCGGGAGCTTCAGAATAGGATCGGCGACGGGGCGAATCGATGGTCGCTGTCGTCGTCACCCGTCTGGCCGTATTGACCATGGCCTGTTGACATGACCTGGCCGTCGGCCGTGAGGAAGTGGTAGGCGCCGTTGTGGTATTCCCCGCCCTCGCCACAGCCCATGGTTCCCGAGCGCGAGAAATCCACTATCGGCCGATCGATCAGCACGAAGCGGTTGGGCGAGTTGCCCGAGTCGGCGTAGCCATTGCCGCATTGACCGGCTCCACCCATGCCCCAGCCCACCGCCTTGCCGTCAGCTCGCAGTGCCATGGCCGAGGAACCATAACTGCTGCCGTACATGCGCAGCTTGGTGACTTGGGTCAGGAAATCACCGCCGATGGTGGCCCATTGCGTGCGGTTGCCGCTGCCGCCTCCGAGGTTGTAGCCGTCGTAGCCGGTGTGGCGCACAGTGCCGTCCTGCATCAGGGCCAGCGTGCGGCCATAGCCTCCCGAGATAGCATAGGCATCCGCCACGCCGTCGAGGACTTTGTAGGGGAACAGCGCATGGCCTGTCCAGATGGTGCCGGTGTAGCCGGTACCCCAGATGCCGGAGGTCTGCCCCTCATCGTGCCCCCAACGGTAGAGCGCGCCATCTTCGAGAATGACACCATAGCTGCGGTAATACTGGCTGCCTGTCACCCAATGCGCATCGGACTCGGAGCAGAACACCTTTTTGACCCGCTTTTCTGTCCCCCAGGGCATCCAAAGCCGGTGCGTGTACTGGTCGCTGCCAAAGCCGCAAGAATTGGACTCCCCAGCGACCCAGAGTTTGCCGGCGGTGTCGATCAGGTAACTGGCCGCATAGGTGCCGCCTGACAGGAACACCGCCTTGATCGGTGTGTCAGCCGTGAAAGGGACGAGCGTCGGCGTGGTCACCACTGAGGTATGTCCCAAGCCCAGGCTGCCTTGCTGGTTGTTGCCCCAGACATAGACGCGGCCTTGTGCGTCCAGGCAGGCGAACATGCGGTAGCCGTACCAGTCGTGACCGGTAAACATTTGTTTGACGACTGCATCGGCCGGCAACTGGCCAACCCCATTCAGACGCTTGGGAACCGGGTTATCCGATCCCCAGCCGTTGCTGCTGCCCGCGTGCCACAGCCCCCCGTCGGCATCGATGAAGTAGGTGGCATCCCACAAGCAGGTCACGGACGCGATGCGTGGCGTACCGGGTGGAAAGGCCACCCGCGCCGGGAAGGTGCGGCCAATGTCTCCGGTATTGCCCGTGCCCTGTTGCCCTACAAGGGCTCGACCCCAGGTACGCACCGAACCATCGTTCATGATCGCGGCCATGAAGTAGTTCGAGCTGTGATAGTCCGCTGCCGCCCGATCGGTATTCATGAGTGCCGTGGCAATCGTGCCATTGCGGTCGGCCATGAAGCGAAACTCCACGCCATCCGCACCGTTGGAGTGAAGCACCATGTTGCCGATGCCGCCCACGGATACACCGCCGGTCAGTAAATGGCCTTTGAGAATTGCGTCTTGCTGACCGAGTGCAAAAGGCTGCGGTTGGCCATGGCGAATGACCCAGGCACCACCGTCCTTGAAGACCACGTCACCCTCTTGATAGCTCAGGAACGGCGAGTAGATGCCGCGCCAGCGATAGCCAAGCGCTGAGAGATCCAGATTCACAGCTGTACCTCCAGCGCGTTGTTGTGAATTGCGAAGGTCACGCCCTCTGCCAGTGTCCAAGCCTGGAAGTCGCTGGCATGGAAATCGGCATCACGCCCTTCGGTGAGCAGCAACTCCGAGCCATCGCTGGACAGCTGGAATCCATAGAAGCGCGGCAAGGCGGCGGTATTGACCAACTCGTAGCCGGATTCATCCGCCTTGACCTTGAGCAACATGCCCTGCGCACCGGTCAGGGTGTCGGGCAGCCCCACAGCAAGCAATCGGGCGATGACCTGCTGCAACACGCTCTCCGCATCGACAAGGATCTGATTGCCGCTGGTCTGGACCAACTGCAGCACGGCATTGGTCTCGGTGACGCCTTGGCTGGCGGCAGACTGTGCATGGTCGGCTTCGCTCGAAGCCAGCTCCGCCGAGGTCAACGCATCCTGGGCTGCAGACTGGCTTTGCGCGAGGATGCCTTGGGCCGCAACGTTGATCCGCGCATCGGCATCACTCAGCAGCTTGGCCACGGTTACAACTGCACCACCTTCGGTGGACACGGTCTCAAGTGGACTGCCATGCACGACAGCATGCAGCAGCGCACTGTCGGTCGTCACCCGCGTGACGGCATCGTGCAGATCGGTTTGTAAACTCATAGGAATTTCCGGGATCAGGTTGGGGTGGGCAGACCGGGGAGGCGGATGGGCAAGGTGCCGTGCACCAGTTGATGCAGTTCGCTGCCCATGGTGAAGATGTCTTGGGCTTCCAACTCCAGCAGTAGGTTGAGTGCGCCCTCATCAAGCGTGGGACGTTCGCGGATTTCCAGTTCGCCCTTGACGTCCCAGCGCCGGGCCGAGCGCAACTGGGCTTCGAACTGGCGAGTGAAACGTGCTTCATGGGGCAAGAGGCCGAGACCGCCGAGCAAGGTGATTTCGAACCACTGCCCGCCCTCATCGGCGTGGTACTTGTACCAAGCCTCGAACAGGGCGAACTGGGTTTCGGAGAACAGCCAGCGCACGGTGATGCGCGTGGGCGTTTGCCGAAAGCGGCGACGCTGGCGTGCCGGGCCCGACTCCATGTCGGTGCGCAGCACCGCTTCCTGTGGAGTCAGGCCATAACCTTCGACCGAGGGCAGCGGTAGGGTGTTGGGCCATTGCACATTCATCGCATCGCTCCCGCCGCAGGGTTCAATCCGTAGCGGCGCTCCAGCGTCGGTGCCAAGCCGGAACCTTGGGAGATCGACCGGGCCATGCGCGCTTCCATTTGCTCAACAATGACATCGAGCCGGGTGCTGCCATCGGGCTGTTGTTGTTGCTCAACACGGGTTTCGACGCCACTGGCACGATTGATCACATTGACTTCCACATTGACCTGCGGACGTCCTGCCACCGCACCACCCAAGGCACGCAATTGCCCCGGCGTGAAGACTGCCTCCCCTTGGCGCGCGATGATCGGCACTTCGCCCGACACCAGGCCGCCGGTGTGGAAACGCCGTGCGCCGGCGAACACACTGCCATCCACCTGCCGCGAAGGCAGGCCGTCGCTGCCGAGCAGTCCACCGCTGTGCGCGACGGTGGATGAGACACCTGTCGTCCCGCTCGATCCGCTGGCTCCACCAGCAGGCGAGAACAAATCCATCGCCCAGTTCGCCAGCGGCAAGGTGATGGCGCGCTGGATCTGGATGCGGATCAGGTCGCTGATGATGGAATTGGCCAGGCTGTTGAAATCGAGCTTGCCGGTCATCACGAACTGGGTAAGTGCATCCTCCATGGATTTGAAGGCACCGGTCACCGCGCGCTCGGCCTGTTTGGCGGCGTTGGTCGCGTCCTCGATATAGGTGCGCAGGGCCGATTTGGCACCAAACTCCGCACTGCGCTGGTAGTCGGCATTGGCGCGGGTGAGGTTTTCCAGAATGGGGAGTTGACGTGCCAGGGCGTCGTTGATGACCTCGATGGTCTGAGCACGCAAATCGGCGTCCTGGATCTGGCTGGCTTCCTTGCGTGCAGCGGCCGCGGACTTTTCCAGTTCGGCACGGTTCTGCAGAACGGCGCGTTCGGTCGCGGACAAATCCAGCATCTCGCGCTGCAACTGCATGCCTTCGATCCGCTGGCGGTTGCCGCCGATCAGGGTCTCGACGATCTTGCGGGCGTTAGCTTCTTCTTTCTCGTAGGCCTCGATAGCTTTGTCTTTTTCCTTCTGGCGCTCGATGGCTTCGAGGACCTGAATGTATTTCTCGGCTTCGACAGAGACACCCTTGTAGCCCTTGGCCTCGATCTGCAGGGCGCGGGCGCGCAGTTCAGCCACTTCACCCTCTTGCGTACGCGTCAGGCGCGAACGAAGCTGATTGAGGAAGGCTTCGCCTTCATTGAGCTTCTCTGCGGGCTTTGGTTTTTCAAATCCGGAGAGATCCAGGCTGGGTCGTGGCTTGCGTGGCAGGGTCGGCAAGAACTTGTCGTAGATCGCCTGGACTTCCTTAGCCTGCGCTTCGGTGTCGAGCACGAATTTCTGGCCCATGACGCGCACGGTGCGGCGCTGCTCATCGAAGAACTTGGCCACCCGGTCCACATAGCCCGGGTTCTGGTTGATATTGAAGAGTCGATCGTTGGCCGCGCGTACATAGTCATCCCGTGCGGTTTGCAGCTTGGCGATTTCCGCATCAATAGCCTTGGGATCAAGCCCCATCGCCTTGCCAGAACGCAGCATGTCCGTCTTGAACCAGGTCTCGATGTCCTTGCCGACCACAGATAGGCTGTCGAAAGGCTGCACAATGACCCGCTTCAAAAGCACAGCGGACTCGGCAATGAAGGCCAGGCCCGATGCCACGGACTCGAGAAATGCGAGCGTGGCTTCCCGGTTGGCAGAGATGCGCTGCAGTTCGTTGCTGAAACTACCGGTCTCGGCCTGGGCCAGGATCACCTGCTCGGTGAAATCCGCCAGGATCGGAATGACAGCGGCACCGATTTGGCGCTGCACGCCTTCGAAGATGGCCGACAAGCGCGTGAGGTTGTCATTGAAGGCTTCGGACGCACGCGCCACATCCTCGGACATGACCAAGCCCAGGCGCTGGGCTTCTTCCATTAGCGCTGTGATGCCTTCTCGTCCCTGGTTGAGGAACGGGATGATGGCCAGACCTTCCTTGCCGAAGAGTTTGACCGCCAGTGCCGCTTTGTCGGCACCATCGGGCATGGTGGCGAATTTCTCGGCCAGATCGAGTAGGACGGCTTCGGTCGGACGGATTTGCCCATGCGCATCGGTGGCTGATACACCCAAGGCTTTCAAGGCGGCGCTGCCTTCATCGCCATTAACCTGGGTGTCGAACATGGCGACCGACAGCTTTTGCAGTGCTTTGGTCAGTCCCTCAGTGGTGACGTCCGACAGCTTGGCCGCATAGTCGAGGGCTGTGAGCGCTTCGACCGAGACACCGGTCTTTTGCGAGAGCTTGAAGAACTCGTCGCCCACCCGGGCGACAGGCATGACCAAGGCCGTGATACCCACACCCAGGGCTGCGATGCTGGCACCGGCGATCAGACCTGCAGGGCCGAGTTTGCCGAGTACGGATCCAAGGAGGCCAAGCCGCTCGGTAGCGGCTTCCAGCTGGAACTTGGCGTCATTGGCCGCGCTGGATAGCAACTTCAAGCCAGTCGATGCTGGCGTGGCCGCCGCCTCGATTTTTTTGAGCGAGCGCTCCCCCTTTTCGCCGATCTCGGACAGCTCAGCTTTGACCTTGCCACCGTCGACCACGGACAGGCGGATGGAGAGGTTGCGTTCAGCCATGGAAAGAAGAAGTCCGTTATCGGGTGAGTCGTGGGTCTATGTGTCTTGTTGCAGGGTGCTCATCAGGCCCGCCTCGACTGCCGGGAAGAGGTCGATCGCTGTGGCCTTGTCCAACCCGGTGCACTCGCAGGCCAGCAGCCAGGCATTGAGATCCAGCCCGACCACCCGGCCCTGTGCCATCCGCAACTGGCTGGCACAGATGTCAATCGCACTGGCGGCTTGCCAGCCTTCGAGGCTCTCTGGCGCGTTCATGGTGTAGGGGCACTCGGGACACGGCTCGGGACAGGCGCTGCAATAGCTCGGCCCGCCACCGAAGTGCCACGCGGTGCGGGCCTTCAGGCGTTTTTTTCCGCATCCAGGGCGTAGAGACCGGCCAGGTATTCGCGTTCGAAGGCATCGGCCAGCAGCCAATGCTCCATCAGCGCGGCAACACCTTCGGGCGAGACAGATGCCGGTTTGCCCTTGTCGTCGGCGACGCATTCCCAAGCCAGGACCGCCAGCTTGGCCAGTTCCGTGATGAGCGTCGCCGTGCGTTCGCCGGCCGCAGCGGTATCGGTACCGGCGACTTTGGAGGCGGCATGGCGTGCCGCCATGACCAGCGCCGTGGTAGCAGGACGCACCTGCAGGCGCACGCCAGCGGCCAGCGTGATCCAGTACGGCTCACGCGGGAGATTGAGTTTGATCATGAGAAACCTCGGTTGGGGAATCAGGGAATTCAGTAAGCAGCGACGTCGTTCACCAGTTCGACGGTGAACATGAGGGCCACGCTGGTGGCCTTGGCGGCTTGCCACTCGAAGGTGGCCTGGATGCCGCCGGGCCCCGAGATGGACAGCTTGGGCTTGGGCAGATAGACCTCGTGCGCAATGAAGGTCAGCCTATGATCGGCATCGATCGCGTAGCCAAAGGTCAACTCCAGCGGTGTGTTGTTCGTGGCGGCGTCGATCAGCGTGGTGTCGGCAAATCGCACCTCAAGGTTACCGGTGAGGCTGGCCACCGTCGGATCCGCGCCATCGATCTTGCCGTCGGAACGGATGGTCTCAATGCGTTCCAGGTTGTTGGAATACGTCAGCTGCGCCGAGACCACGTTACCCAGGGCCTGGCCCTCGCGCAGAATTTGGCCCTGGAACTGGTTGAAGCGCTGCAATTCCATCGTTGAGGGCATGTCATCCAGTGTGGCGTTGCGCCGCACCTCGCCCTGGGCGATCAGGCCGACTGTGGCGTTCGCTGCGCCTGAGCGGGCAAAGCCCACCTGTAAGCTGTTGACCATGACACCTGAAGCGACGAACCAGGCCGGTATGTCCGGCAGCCCGGTTTCCAGCGTCAGGCTGGGCAGGCTCGGCTTGCCGGAAGTAAAGGTGTGGGTCACCACGCCCGTGCCCACCGAGGTGGGCTCGCCCAACAAGGCCTTGAGCCACAGACCCATGTGGCGCACGTCCAGCGGTACGACCATGTCGCCCTCGACCTTGACCACGTCGCGGATCGGTGCACTCGGGTCGCGCCCCATGCCGATCAGGTCGTTGGCAATCAGCCCCTGCTCGGAACCGAGTGAAGTGGATACAAAGGGCAGCTGCCAGTAGTCACCTACCGGTGTGCTGCCATAGTTAGTTTCAAACGCAGCCAACAGGCTGGCGTTCGCGCCGTAAGCACGAGCCATAGTTTTCTCCTTGGGGATGGGATTCAGTTCAGTGGACCGAGGCTGCTGTAGTGCAGGACCACGGGCAGCAGGCAAGCCTTGATGCCGCTCGTGCCCTCGGGGGCCAATTCGTCGAATTTGGGTGGACCGATTTCGGCGTACTCGACAACACCAGCCAGCGTCCGGTCGGTCTCGATCAGGACGGCCAACTCGGTGAGCAGCCCATCCATGCGTGCATCACGCGCAGCGGCACCCGGGTCGGCGACAAACAGTTCGATGGCCACCTGGTGTTGCCAGTGGTAGGTCAGCGGTGACAGCGACACCTCGGGTTCGCCCATCTCGCCGTCGCGCAGAATGGCCATGGCATGGTCCGCGATGCGTTCGGGCAAGGCGGCATTGCGTTTGACCATCGTGCCCAAGGACAACTGGCCGAGCACGGCGAACAAAGCACCGATGGCGTTCTCTCTTTGGCTCATGACGTTGCACCTTTTCGGTCGGCTTCATCGAATCGGTTGGCAATGCGCTGGGCCAGCGTGCCGATCCAGCGACGCGCGCTGCTGTCGATGTCGAATTTCTTTTTCAGGGTCACTTGCGGTACCAGCAAGAACATGGGGACCGTCACCAGACCACGGCCAGTGGCCTGCGCCTTTTTCGATGCCACCGAGAAACCACCACGTTGGCCCTGGCGGGCACGCTGGTTTTCTGCGACAAGGAGCGAGGGCTTGCCCCGGCGGTAGATGAAACGCAGGCGTTGGCCACGCAGCCGCTCCCACAAACCAGGCGTCATGCGTTTGCCACGTGGACCTTTGCCGGCAGCCGGTAGTGGTATCGCTAGCCAGAAGCCGTCCTTGGATCGGATGGTGGCGCCCTGGTCATGCGCACCGACGATGACGGGGGCGCGGCTGTAGACCAGGCCTGCCGCCTTGATGCTCATCTTCCCCTTGGGATAGACCTCACCACGCCAGGTGTTGGCCAAGCGCTGACCGAGACCCGCACCGGTGATCTGGTTGCGCAGCTCGGTTTTGAGGCCATCGGTGGCTTCGCGGATCGAATGCGTCACGGCCTGTTCGGCAATGCGCACTTCGTCAGCCAGCATCTGGTCCAGATTGCCGGTGAGTGCCGCCATGAGCTTCACAGCGGTGCTCCGGTCAACGTCCAGATCAGCCGATCCCTGTCAGTCAAGGGCTCGCCCACAACCTGGTAGGTCTGGCCGTTGACTGTGAAGCGATCGCCGTCACGGAGTGTAGGCGCCGTGCTGGCCATCACATCAAATCGATGCGTGGCCAAGGCCAGTCTGCTTTCGCCAAAGGCCTCGACCACATCGGCCTGTTTGGTGATGAAGCGGGTGGCGATCTCACGACCATCGGCCAGCCGGTAGGTGCCAGGCACACCCAGCCGGGCGAAGAGTCTAGTCACCGCCCGATCAAAGGCGTGCGTCATGAATCAGGCCGTCAGCTTGATCAGCACACCTGGGCGGTGGCACATCGGCAGTGGGTTGCTCTGCGTGTGCAGATCCGTGCCGCGCTCAAACTGGCGCGGGGCCTGCTTGGCGTACAAGGGCTGACCCAGGGTGTTTACCGTTTCGTTGAAATCCGCCGGTGCGAAGTAGGTGCCAAAGGTGTCCACCGTGCCCACAGGAAAACAATGCGCCTCGCCGTCGGCAATGAACTTGCGCACCGTGCCGTCTGCCGAACTGGCCTGCCCACGGTATTCCTCGAAGGTGATGCCACCGTAGGTGAAGCCGGTGCGCACATCCTCTCGCAGCCAGGCCCCTTCCTGGAAACGGGAGTAGGACTCCACCACATTGGCGTGGCTGGTCAGCGCTTCGAAGAACGAAGGCGAACACAGACAACGCACACCGGTCATGAATTCGCCTTGGAGGGCTTTCTCCATTTCACCCAGAACCTTGACGCACTTGTTGCGGATGTTTCCTTTGGCATCCGCCAGCCCCAGAGACATTGTGGTGGCATCGATCTTGAACTCGTCGTAGAGGTTGTAGATGGTCGAACCATCGGCATCCAGGATCTCACCCTTCAACGCACCCATGCGCAGGTGTTCCAGCGTGATCGCATGCTTGTTGCGCATGGTTTCCAGGTGACGGGCCAGCACACCGGCGATGGTTTCCAGCTCGGTCTCGGAGCCGAAGGCGCGGATGCCTTGGACTTCCTCGGGCAACACCACGTCGTCGTGCGGAATGTGAGGAATGACGAAGGAGCGCACCTTGCGCTTGCCGCGGGTGCCGACCGTACCGGGCGAGCCGGGAGGCATGGTGGGCAGCAGGTTCAAGACACCGTTGCGTTCTTCGATGATGATTTGGCGAAAGCGGGTCGGCTTGGCCGGGAACAGGTTCAGGTCTTCCAGGCGGCCGTAGCGGTTGGGCACGAGATTGATGGCGGTGGTGAGGTTGGCCATGTTGAAGGCCGGATTGTCGAAGATGTTTTGCATGTTTGGCTCCAGAAACGGAAGAACCCGCGTAAGCCAGTAGGCCAGGCGGGTTCAGGTGGATGAGGGACGGAAGGGGTTTAGGCGGACTCGCGCACCAGCACGCCACGCTCGGCCAACTGCTGCTCATAGAAAATACGCTGGGCACCGGTGAGCGCGATCGGCCAGACCAGGGCGGTCTTGGCGACGATGGCGTGACGCGCAATCAGGATGGCATCGCTGCGGTCGGCATTGGTGGCATCGATATCGTTGGCCAGCACGCCAATCGGGGTTTCCGTACCGTCCGTGGCAGCGGGATCGATGACATAGTGTTTGCCGTTATTGGTACTGCGACCAATCACCGTGCCCAGGGGCAGGTTCTGGCCAGCAGCGATAGTGGCGACTTCGCGGGAATAGCGGTTCGGTGCTTCGTACTTCAAAAGTTCGCCAAGGTTGTTGGTTTCGGTGATAGTGGGCATGACTTATTCCTTTGTGGTGAGTTTCTTGACGGCGGCCACGATGGGCGAAGCCTCCGGACAGTCGAGCGACCGGGTGCCTGCGTCGACGGTGATGGTCGATCGGATGTCGGCGGCATCGGACTTCGCAGCCCGGGCATCGATCAGCACGCGGCGGACATCGGCTTGCGACTTGCCAGCAGCGATGAACTCGGCAGCACGCTCGGGGCAACCGGCCAGCAGGCAAAGCTCTGCAATGGCCTGGGCAGACTGCATGACTTCGCGTTTGGCTTCAGCGACCAGTTGAGCCACTTGCTCGGCAGCGACTTCGTCAAGGTTGTTGTCAGAGGGAGGGTTTTCGGGGAGGTTATCTGCATCACGCATGGTGAGCTCCTTTTTGGGGTGTGCCGCCTCAGCACGGATGACGCCCCGCACCTGAGACGGCTGATGGTTACGGGCGTTGATGAATTGGTGGAATTCGCTCAAGGTGACCTCCAGCGTCTGGATGCCATCGGCCAAGCCTTGGCTGATGGCGTTTGCGCCGAAGTACAGGCCGGCTTCAGTGGCGCGTACAGCATCCAGATCGAGATTTCGCATCGCCGCCACGTGTTCGGTGAAGATGGCGTAGAGCCGATCGACTTCGCCCTGCAGTTCCGTCTTGGCACCGTCGGACAGCGGCTCGTGTGGCGAGAAGTCGTTTTTGTGGGCACCCGCCGTCACAGCGGTAAATCGGTAGCCGTCTTTGGCGTCTTTCACCGACTGGTCGACATGCAGCGCAATCACACCAATGGAGCCGACGCCACCGGTCTCGGTGACAAACAGACGTTGGGCACTAGCGGCAATCGCATAGGCCGCCGAATACGCCGAGTCATTGGCCACCGCCCAGACGGGTTTCGTGGCTGCCACCTCGCGGACGCGGCGGGCTAACTCGAAACTGCCCGAGGCCTCGCCACCAGGGGAATCGATATCGAGCAGAATGCCGCTGACCTGCGGGTCGGCGAGTGCCGCATCCAGCATGGCCGCGATCTCCCCGTAGGAGGTCAGGCCAGATGCAGCTTCCATGCCCAGCGAGCGCTTGACCAGAGACCCGTGGATTGGAATCACGGCAATGCCATCGGGTGCACTGGCTGCTGGTGGACGCTGGTACACAGCCATGTCCATGGCAGGCATTGCGGGGAGATCGGCCATGCCGATGCGTTGACCGACCACCGACAGGATCACGTCGAGTTTGGGGCGGTGAATCAGCAAGGGCGTCCCGAACAGGCGGGAGGCAAGGTAAGTCATATTTGTGGGTCCTGGTTGTCATTGGCGGCATCCACCGCATCTGTGGGTTGCGCCGGGTAGGCATCTGTGGGCATAGCAGCTGGTGCCTGGTCATGCCGGGCATCGGAGTCAAAGACCAGGCCCAGCGCATCGGCCCGGGCGTTGTCCGCCGCAATTTCGCGATCCACGTCTTCGGCGTCGTAGCCGTTGCCAGAGATCGCTTCCGATCGGCTCATGAGGCCCGCCCGGATGGCCAGCTTCATGGCGTTGTATTCCTTCTGCGGATCCACCCATTTCCAGCCCTGCGGGATCCACTTGGCCGATTGGTACTGCCGTTTTGCTTTGCGGTAACCGGGCAAAACCAGGGTTCCTTCCAACACCGCCTGGTCCATCCAGGCGCGCCAGACCGGTCGACACAGTTGATGCACGATGACGCCGTGCTGCAAGGCTTCACAGCGGCGACGGAATTCCAGCAACCCCGCGCGAATGGAGGAGTAGTTCACCTGCGTCAGGTCACCTGTGAGCATCTCGTAGGTGATGCCCATGGCAGCGGCCACGGCACGGAACTGCTGACGCATGAATTCCGCATAGGACGATCCGACGTCGGCCGGCGCCGAGAACTTGATGTCCTCGCCCGGCTCCAGGATCTGTAACGTACCGGGCTCCATGCCCGCCATGGCCACACCATTGGCATCCGCTGCCGACTCGCCCATCAGGTTGTCTTCTGGGGCCATGCGGGTGATGAAGCCGGCGAACATGGCAGCGGTTTTCTTGCGGACCAGCTCGGCGTCGTCGTATTGATCGAGCTCGTTGAGTTTGACGAGTGCCCGGGTGAGCCACGGCTCGCCTCGGATCTGGCCAGGGCGCAGCGGGCGAAACAGGTGAATGACTTCGCTGGCATCGACGCGCACCGCATCGAACCCACCACGGCTCGACATCGGAGCCAGTAGGCCATCATTGGGGTGCGAGCGGTACAAGTGGTAGGCCACACGACGCCCCAGTCGGTCGAATTCGATCCCGGCACGAATCACGTTGCCACTTGGCAAATCCCGGTTCATCGTGTTGGGCAGGTGTTCCGCTTCCAGCACCTGAATCTGCAGCGCCACCGGCAAACCATCTTCGGTGCGGCGGTAGCGCAGGCGGATCAATGCCTCACCACCTTCGAGCATGGCGCGTGTGGCCAGGGCCTGCAGACCGTAGAAATCGGTCAAACCCGCCGCATCGGCCTCTTCACACCAATCCCACCAGAGGCTGTGGATGGCTTCGCGCGTGGCTTGGTCTTGCACCATGCTCTGCGGCTTGACGCCGGTACCGATGGCGTTCGCCACGAAGGCTTCGATGCCAGCGGCGGCCCAGGCGTTGCGCCGCACCAGATCCCGGCTCTTGGCGCGCAGTTCGTCTTGGGCGAGCGATAGCGCCGCAACCGCACCGGGATTGCTGGGCATCCAGGCCAGGGCACGGCGACCACCGCCGGTGCCATCGTAGACGGGCGTGCCGCCGAACATGCGGCGGCTGATCCGGGTCATGGTTTTGAGCCAGGCCATCAGAGTGCCTTGTTGGTGGTCACACGGATCTGACGCGATTTGGGCGCACCGGATTCGCGGGCGATGGTGGCTTCGACTTCCGCAATCGCAGCCTTCAGATCGGCAACGCTCCGGTACTCGATGCTCTTGCCCTCGTAGGTCACGCGGTGTTCGCCGCTGGCCAGCGCTTCGCGCAAGGCCTGCAGGTGTTCTGGGGTGTAGGTCATGTCATCCTCAGTTCATCCACTTGCTGCGCACCACCCGGCGCGGTGCCGGCGTTGTGCTGCCAGAAGTGCTGAGGCCACCGTTGAATCGTTGTTCTCGGGTGGCCTCGGGGGTTGTGATTTGCGTGGCAACGACTGGAGGGGCAGTGCCAAGTTGTTTTTCCAACTCTTGCCAGTGGCGGTCCTCGAAGCGGTCCAGACCGGCAGCAGCTGCCGCCGCGCGGGCGTAGACATAGCAGTCCAGCGCCTCATTGCGCTCGCGCATCTTTTGCCACTCGCGGTGGGCAAAGCCGTTTCGGTCGCGCCGGGTGATCAACTGCTCGGCACATAACTGCTGCAGGAATTCGACATCCACCTTAGGCAGGTGCACAAAGCCTGCCGGGTAGATCGGCGTGATGCCGTCTTCCGCCACCTCGGCGCTCTTACGCAGGTTGTTGTAGAACTCCAGCTTGGCAATGCCGCCGGCCACCGGAAACACCTTGATGCCCCGACGCAGCTTCTTGCCACTGGTCGTGGCGTCCACCGCTGTCGGTGTGCCAATCAGCGCCGCACCGCCAGCGATGCCCTTGATCGGCATGAGCCGCGCATCGCGAACACTGCGCACGAAGGCGTAGGCCTCTTGCGTGGCGTAGCCGGTGTCCAGCGCGATGCGGGCCAGGCTCAGTTGGCATCCACTGCTGTGGGTCCAGGTTTCAGAAAGAACTTTGGCCATTGATGACCAGACTTCCGCTCTGGCCGTGTCGCCCATCAGCACGCGGTGCTCGACAAGCCAGGATTCCTTGCCACGCCCGAAGGCCCAGACCGACACTTCGATGCGATCTTTCTGCACGTCGGCACCAGCAGTCAGCAGCAAGCCGCTGGCGGGCACGCTGCCAATACGGTAGTCCTCGCGACGCTCCAACAGGCGCTGCCAATCCGGCGCTTCACCTTCCTCCACCCAGGTCTCACCCAGCTCGGTGTTCTTGAATGTCTTCATGGCGGAAGCCGATCGGGTGTCCGACATCGCGGCTGACTCCCAGGCCCGGGCGATCTCGATCCAACTGCGCCAGCCCACCGGGCTGTACAGGCTGGAGAGGTGATACCCGGCCGTGCGGCCCGCATTCTCCGGTGCACATGCCTGCCACTGGCCGTTGTCCAGCATCCAGGTCTTGTGGTGTTCGGCGATCGGCTGGTTACACGATTCGCAGACATAGACCGCCGTTTCTGGCTGACCCCGTTCCCAGCGCAGTTGCTCGAAGCGCAGCCATTGACAATGGTCGCAATGCGGGCAAGGCACAAAGTAACGGCGCTGGTCCGAGGCTTCAAACTCTCGGTCGACCGCACTGACCCCGGCAATCGTGGGCGTCGAGACGATCAGGATCTTGCGCCGGGCAAAAGTGCGGGTACGCGCCTCGGCCAGCGAAATCGCATCGCCTTCGCCTTCCACATCCAGCGGGTAGCCATCCACCTCGTCCAGGAACAGGTAACGGACGGGCATGGAACGAAGGCCCACCGCGCTGTTGGCACCGGTCATCACCAGCACGCCGCCGTGGAACTCTTTGGCCAGGATGGTGTTGCCCGAGTCGCGGCTGCGGGCCGGAGCGATCCGCTCCTGGATGGCAGTGCTTTCTTCGATCAGCGCGTCGATGCGCTGCTTGGACGCCCGCTTGGCCATCTCCACAGTCGGCCACACCGCCATCATCGGGCCGGGAGCATGATGAATGACGTACCCGACCCAGTTCAGGCCCAGTTCGGTACCGCCGACCTGCGCACCCTTCATGAACACCACCCGTTCGATCGGCGACATGGGCGACAAACAATCCATGATCTCGCGCAGGTAGGGCGTGCGGCTGGTGCGCCAGCGCCCCGGCTCAGACGCTGCCTTGCTGGACAGCACCCTGTGCTTGTCGGCCCATTCGGACACCGTGAGCAGCGGATCGGGCGTCAGCCCCTCGCGCCAGGCGCGCTCGATCGCGTCCCAGCCTTCGTAATACAGCTCGTCCATGTTCAGTCCACCCATCAGTCGACTTTGGGCTGCACCTCGCCCAGGTCTTGCAGCTGCTCGCGCACGGCGGCGTCGAGTGCCACATGCAGCACATGCGGTTCAACCCCCAGTCCTGCGGCCATCTGCGCCGAAATGCGCGCCGGCCAGTTCAGCCAGGCGTCACGTTCGGCCCGGGCCAGCTTGAACACATGGGCCACTGCCTGTGCGCGATCAACCAGTTCGCCTTTCAGCTGGGCAAGCCGGACCTTGTTGGTTTGCGCCTTGACCACCTCGTTGACGGTCCGGGCTTGCAGCAACGACGTGCCGCCCGATGAGAGCGCTGGTGTTGGTGGCTCAGGCGTATCGCGTACAGGCTTTGCAGAAGCCTGCGGAATGTCGCGGGCTGCTGCGAAAACCTGCGGGGCTGGCTTCTCGTTGGAGGCATCTGCCACTGACCTACGGGTCGGCGTGGTGTTGGCCGCCCACTGGGCATCGGCCACCACCGGATCGATAGTGCCGTCAGGCAATTGGCTGATGCGCCCGGTGTCGATGGCCTTCTTGACGGCCACATGCGACACGCCTCGGTGGCGCGCGTAGGCGCGAATGGACAGTCCCATGGTGTTGATTTACTCAGTGCAAGTGGGTGGCCTCCGGAATGCTGGTTGTCATGCAAAGGCGAGTGAATCACCCGGGATAAGAAAGAGCTTGGCTTCGGTTGCGAACAGCGCGTCAATCACATCGTCCTCAACACAACCGGCAATCGAAAGGCCAAGACGATGAAGAAGCAAAACCCCCAGGCCATCCAGGACCTGCTTGAAAAGATCGCCCTTGATCACCTTTTCATCCAGACCCTGGAAACACAAATGAGCGACCGCCTCGACTTTCATGAGGTCAGCGTCTGGGGCGTCAAAAGCGCCCTGCAAGCTGCCTTTGAAGCAGGCCGCATGGCTGCCACGCAATCTCCCACCCACACAAACCGCAACTGAAAGGATCAACATGACCACCCAACTCACACCCGCCCAGCACGCCATCCTGGACCACGCCCACCGGCACACCGAAGGCAAGATCGAATGGTTCCCTGACAACATCAAGGGCGGCGCGCGCCAGAAAGTGATCGACGGCTTGTTCAAACGCGCCCTGATCACCTGCGACGGCAAGGACTGGTTCCTGGCCGCCGAGGGCTACGAGGCCCTGGGTGTGCCACGCAAGGCACCCGTGAGCGCTCAGGCCATCGGTGCGGTTATCGAAACAGCGACAGCTGTGAAACCTCGGACAAGGGACAACAGCAAACAAGCGCAAGTGATCGCCATGCTCAAGCGTCCCGAGGGCGCCACGATCGAACAGATCTGCGAGGCCACTCAGTGGCAAGCCCACACGGTCCGGGGAACGTTTGCCGGCGCCTTCAAGAAGAAACTCGGCCTGGCGATCACCTCGACGAAGGAGGCTGGTGGACAGCGGATTTACCGCGTCGCCTGAACAGGAGCCAGGATATGAAAACAATGACCATCACGATCGAACGAAAACCCCTGACCATCATGTTCGATGACCAGCAGGTGCAGGTCGAAGAGTTGAGCATCCGACTGCCCTTTGGACGCAAACCCGCCGACATCACCGACATCGCCGCCACGGGGGACTACGTGGTCTACGTCACTGAAACTAGGACCATGACGCCGGAGGAATTCGACGGCTTTGCCATGAACCTCTACAAGTCACGAGACTGGCTCAAGGGCAAGGGCGGATACTTCATGCAGGGCCGACTGTGCGTGGAAGTCCTCGCGCCAGGACGACCGTACTTGTATGTGGATCCGAGTGGCAGCGATTTCGGTCGCTATGTAGCGCGCCTGGGTTAGTGGCTCTTCTGCGACCCTGGACGAGTCGGGCCATCGGTCGCCAGACAAGCAAGCGGCTCTGTTCGAGTGATCCCAATGCCACGTTGGTAGCGGTAGCCTGGAACAAAGTGCTTCTCAACGTCGCGCAAGGCCATGAACCCGAACCCGTGAATTGTCAGTAGCTCTTGCGCGAAATATCGCTCGACCACTTGTTGTATCGTGTTCAGCCCTGACAACTTCAGGATGCGAGCGGTATTTGGCAGGATTCGTTCGAATGGATTGGTGCTCCGCTCCATTTTTTGTTGCCGTTGGGTGTACTGAATTCGCTTCCTGACGTTTTCCAGACTCATGCCAAAGTCCCGCGCGATTTCGGCATATGACTTGCCCGCAGCACGCAAAGCCATCATGGCCTCATCACGTTGACGAAGAAGCTTGCGTTCGCGGTCAATTTCATCAACGGTCATCGTCACCTGCAGTTGTAGTGTGGACTTTTGACGTCGGCGTCGCCTGTTCAAGCAGATCATCAAAGGCCACACCATCGGATTCGCGTACTGTACGTTGCCCCGTCCAATCTTGCCAGCGGCGCACGATCACATCGACATACTTGGGGTCGAGCTCAATCAGCCAACCAATGCGGCCGGATTTCTCGGCGGCAATCAGCGTGGTCCCGGATCCACCAAAGGGATCCAAGACGATGTCACCAGGACGGCTGGAATTTCGGATGGCCCGCTCGACCAGCTCCACCGGTTTCATGGTCGGGTGCAGATCGTTCTTCTGCGGCTTCTTGATGTTCCAGACATCGCCCTGATCGCGGTCACCGCACCAGTGGCGGTTTTGACCTTCAGGCCAACCGTAGAGTATGGGCTCGTACTGGCGCTGGTAGTCGGCGCGGCCGAGTGTGAAGGTGTTCTTGGCCCAGATGATGAAGGTGGACCACTTGCCGCCGGCAGCGCGAAATGCCTGCTGCAGGGTGTCCAGCTCACTGGACGACATGGCGATGTAGGTCGCCCCCGCGCAGCGTTCCAGCATCGGCGTCAATGCCGCCAGCAGGAAATCGTAGAAGCCATCGCCTAAGTTGTCGTTCAGGATCGGGCGGTCCTTGCCGCGCATCTTGTCTTTGGCGCTGTTGGCGTAGTCCACGTTGTACGGTGGATCGGTGAACACCATGTCGGCATGGGCATCGGCCATCAGCAGTTCGTAACTCTTGGGATCGGTGGCATCACCGCACACCAGACGGTGATTGCCCAGCTCCCAGACATCTCCTGGGCGGGAGATCGGGGTGGCCGACACTTCGGGAACGGAATCGTCGTCCGTATTGCCGTCGGCCGTGGTCTCCTCGCCCGCCATGATCTCGGCCAGGGCATCGGCATCGAAGCCGGTGATGTCAAGGTTGAAGCCATCCTCCTGCAAGGACTGCAGTTCAATGCGCAGCATGGCGTCGTCCCAGCCGGCGCTTTCTGCAATGCGGTTGTCCGCAATGATGAGCGCGCGGCGTTGGGTGGGCGTCAGGTGATCGAGCACGACCACCGGCACCGATTCCAAGCCCAATTTCTGCGCGGCGGCCAGCCTACCGTGGCCAGCAACAATCACGCCGTCAGAGCCAGCGAGGATGGGATTTGTAAAACCGAACTCGACGATGGATGCCGCGATCTGCGCCACCTGCTCCGCAGAGTGGATGCGGGCATTTCTGGCGTAGGCAATCAGCTTTGCTGTGGGCCAACGCTCGATGTGGGTGGACAGCCAAGGGTCAGACATGGGTGGATTCGCCTTGTCGTTGACGGGCGACCACTTCAAAGGTGTCGCCCGTGGCGGCCAGGGTAACTGGCACGCCAGGGAAGTTCTGTTGGAAACGGATCAGCGCCACGTCGACGTATTCGGGCGCGATCTCCACCGATCGGCCAATGCGACCGGTACGTTGGGCGGCCATCAGCGTGGTGCCGCTGCCGCAAAAGGGCTCGAAGACGATTTCGCCTTCATCGGTGTAGGCCTCGATGACCTCCACCGGCAGCGTCACCGGGAACACGGCGGGGTGGTCGATGTCTTTGCCGATCTTTCCTTTGTGGCGCATGACCCGGATGACCGAGTCGGGGATACGGTGGTCTTGCGTGGGCTGACCCGCTGCCGTCCAGCCATTGACCTGACCGTCCTTGCCGCGCATGGCGGTAGAGGTTCCGTCGGCGCGCAGGTGGCTTTCCTGACCGGCGAACTTGCAGGGCACGGTCTTGTTGGGTTTGCGCGTCTGGCGATTGAAGTGGAAGATGAATTCGAAGCTGGGCGCTAGGCGTCCTTGCCAATCACCTGGCATGCCAGGCCCCTGGTCCCAGACGTACCACGCAAAACGCCGCCAGCCTTGTGTGCGCATCCATTCCAGCCACTGGTCCCAATACGGGATGAACTCGTTGTCACGGTGGATCAAGCCAAGGTTGACCAGCACCTGGCCATCGGGGGCCATCGGCACTTGCGCGAACACGCCGCGCATCAGGCCATCCCAGTCGGCAATGCCGCCGGAGGTGTAGTCCCGCTGGTTGCCGTAGGGCGGCGAGGTGAAGCACAGGCTGGCCTGCTCGCATTGCATCAGGGTGGCGATCACAGATGGATCGCTGGCATCACCGCAAATCAGACGGTGCGGGCCCAACTGCCAAACGTCACCGGCGCGCGAGATGGGCTGCTTGGGTGGCTCGGGGACATCGCCATCTTCTTCGGTATCCGATTCATCATCGGCGTCACCAGAATCAGATTCACTCAAGTCGGCCAGCATCTGGGCCAGCTCGTCATCGTCGAAGCCAGTGAGCAGCAGGTCGTAACCGGCCTCAGACAGTTCCGCCAGTTCAAGCGCCAGCAGTTCGTCATCCCAGCCTGCGTCCAGCGCCAGGCGGTTGTCGGCGATCACGTAGGCGCACTTTTGCGCCGGGGTGAGGTGGCCCAACTCGATGACCGGAACCTCGGCCAGTTCCAATTTGCGCGCGGCAGCCAGACGGCCGTGGCCGGCAATGATGCCGTTGTCGCCATCGACCAGCACCGGACTTGTCCAGCCAAATTCCACAATGCTGGCCGCGATCTTGGCGATCTGGGCTGTCGAATGCGTGCGCGGATTTCTTGCATAGGGCAGCAGCGCATCGATCGAGCGGTATTCGATCTGCAGGTTTGGCGTCATGGAATGCAAAAACCCGCCGAGCGTTGCCGCCGGGCGGGTTGGAAATTTTGAGTGGGTGGTAACTGTCTTGGGCGGTGGTAACCGCAGGCCGGTAACCTGGCCGGGTGGTAACCTGTTTTTGTGGTCAGACGCTATCGAAATCTCGCGCTGTTGCCCCCCGCATAGCGGAGGCGACCGGAAGGACCCATCAAATCTGCGTCGGATGTGTCAGATGCGTCAGAGTTTTGATGGCATCTGCGATTGCGCTTCTTTCCTGACCATAGCCGAAACTCTACCCTCAAATCGGCCCTCATGCTGCACGCCCAAAAACCGCCCATGGGTGCGCGTTGCAGCTGATTGATACTCATACCTGCCCAAAGACATCAGAACATCCTGCGTTGACGCTGGCAAGAGGTTTGATCACGGCCATTGCCGTAGGAAATCTTGCCAACATCAACAGCTGCACGATCAACCAGAGTTGAGCCTATACGCCACCAACTCCATAAGCCGGTGCCAGCGCCGCGAAGCCGTGTTGCGGTCACAGGCAAATCGCCTGCCGATCTGCTGCCACTCGTAGCGGTTGGCGCGCATCCAGACCAGGTGCCGCTGCTCGACCTCCAGCCACTGCACCCAGCGCATGGTTTCGAGCATCCGATCCACGGCCTGCGGACTGGGTGGCATGGACCGGTACACCCGTTCGGGGTCGGGATAACGTTCCGGCACCTGCATGGCCAAGGTCATCCAGGGGTTGAAGTAGCCCGCAGGGCGCACACGTGGCAGCTTGTGAGCGGTCTCAGCAGCCTCAGCAAACCGGGCAGCCACGGCATCTGCCGTCCATTGGGTCATGAGTTCAACCATGGCGCTTGCCTCCATCACCGTAGAGGCGTTCACCCAGCCTGCGCACGAACTGCTTTTCTATCCAGTCCAAGCGATCGTCCTCTTCCGAGACCACCAGGATGTGGTCATTGCGCCAGCCCTCGCGTTTGACGGCATCCAGGTCCGGCGTGGTTGGCTGCAGATTGCCCAGGGGGCAGCGGTAGCGGTGTTGTGGAATCTTCATCTCACACCTCCATGGCCGAGTGGATGGCCAGGTACAACAAGGCGATGGCATCAGCCTCGTTGTCGTCAGCCGGGGTATGACCGCGAGCACGGACGGCCGCCACCATCTCGTCCTTGCTGGCGTTGCCTTTGCCAGTGGCGTGCTTCTTGATCGTGCCGAGAGGGATACCCTGGTACGGGATCTGGTGGTGCTCGCACCAGGCGGTCAGCTGGCCCATGAAGCCGCCATACGCATGCGCGGCGTCGACACCGACGTGGCGGCGAACTTCTTCGAACACCACTTGGTCAATGCCTTCATTGCACTGCTTGATGTCGGTGAGCCAGCGCTTGAACCGAAGGAAGCGCATGCCGCCGCCTTCGAAGCGTTGGGGTTTGAAGGATTGGCTGCCACTGCTGATGCTGCCGTCGCGGCAGGCCAATGCCCAGCCGGTTGTGGTGCCCAGATCGAGGGCGAGAATGGTCGTCGTGTTCATGTTGTCAGTCCTTGTTTGATCGGGTCTGACGCAGCTGACACAGCTTATCGATACCCTCCGTGAGGCGCGCGCACACGCGCACGCGTAAGAGTTACGACAAACTGCGTCAACTGCGTCAGACCGCGTGGTTTTCATGGGGGTCAGTTGTCCGCGTAGGGGGTGTAGGCTGGCGTCGGCGGGTGTTTGAGGCCAACGCCCTGGAACCCGCGCACGCCCAGCCCGTTGCGCCATTTGTCCAACCCGCGCGTGATGAGCAGATCGGAAAAGCGGCGTTGTGCGCCAACAAACTCGCCTGCGGCTTCAGCCCACTGCTTCCAGTCGTTGAACAACTCTGCGGTCAGCGACTTGGCGTTGGCCTCGCGCACGCAGCGCTCATCGAGCCAGCGGCCCAGAGCGTCCTCGGCTTCGAAATACTCCTCGGTCGCTTCCACCACACGCTGCGGCGGGGCTAACCGTCCATGGCGCTGCCAATCGAGACAGCCCTGCACGGCCCACGCGAGGATGCCGTCACGTTCGGCCAGGAGCTTTTGTTGCAGGTTCTTGTCGCGACGCTCGGGCGGCACGGTAATCGTGAAAGGGATCAGGTGCAGCCTGCGTTTCATCGCCTCGTCGATGTTGCGAATGGCGGGCTTGTGGTTGCCTGCCACAAAGAGCTTGAACTGCGGGAAGAACTCGAAGAAGTCCTGGCGCATGAAGCGCGCAGAGATCTTGTCGCCACCGGTGAGGTTCTTGAGCTTGGACTCGGCCCAGCGTTTGCCCTGTTCGGTTTCGATGGCCGCAACGAAGCGCGCGCCGCGCAGTCCCGCCATATCGGTAGGGTGCCGGTCGGTGCGCGTTTCCATGAAGGTGTCCATCGGCGCGTTGGTCGCGTAATCACCCAGGATGGTGGCCAGGGTGTTGACGAACACCGACTTGCCGTTCGCGCCTGTGCCGTAAAGGAAGAACAGCGCGTGCTCTTGCGTCGACCCGGTCAGCGCGTAACCGATCATCCGTTGCAGGTAGGACTGCAGCCCCTTGTCGCTACCCGTGACCTCTTCAATGAACTGCCTCCAGGTCGGGCAGTCGCCGCTGGGCGTGGCTGTGGTGATCTTGGTCATCCGGTCTGCGCGCTCGTGCGGGCGCATCCGGCCTGTCTTAAGATCGACCACGCCGCCCGGCGTGTTGAGCAGCCACGGATCTGCATCCCATTCGTCGGTGGTGGCCGCGTGCCTGCGGTCTGCACGCGCCAAACGTTCCACACCGCCGACCGTTCCTGCGCTGGCCAATTTGGCGGCGACCTTGGGGTTGTCGGCGCGCACAGCCGTCTGGCGGCAGACGCTGCGGATCAAGTCCGTGGCTGCCAGCGTGTCCTCGGTGCGCCAGCGTTGACCGTCCCACACCAGCCACTTGCCCCAGCCAGCCACGTAGCGCCAGTCGCGGTGGTAACGGCGCGTGAAGGACAGCGCCAGCGCGTCCTCCGTACCCCAGACGGATTCGTCGCTGCTGACGACTGGATCAACGTCATCGGCCACGTCGTGCATCTGAAGGCGCGGTCCGTGGGTGAGGAAGGTGGCGACATCGAAGCCCTCAGCGATGGCATCGGCCACGTCCCAGCCCTCTGCTGCCTCTTCGGGCGGATAGAGGACGTGGCAGGACTTGGCCCCCGCCGACAAGATCGCCTGTGCCGCCTGCGTGGCGTACTCCCAGCCCGGCTTGTCGCGGTCGGGCCAGATCAGCACAGCCTTTCCAGCCAATGGCGACCAGTCGGTCTTTTCGACCGGAGCGTTCGCGCCGTGCATCGCCGTGGTGGCATTGACGCCCGCGTCGATCAAGGCCTGCGCGCATTTCTCGCCCTCGACCAGCACCACCTGCGCGGCGCTGGTCATCCCTGGCTGGTTGTAGAGCGGGCGCGGGTCGGGTGGTGCCATCTTGCGCCGCTTGGCATCCCAGGGCCGGAACTGCTTCTTCTGTCCGGGCGGGTCGTAGCGGTAGACGACGGCGATGAGATGGCCTTGGGCGTCGAGATAGTCCCACTTCGCGGTGGCTGGGCCAAGTTCATCGACGGGCACGGCGCTTTTGCCGGATCGGCGCACCGGCATCTCGCGGGCGCGACCAAGCAGATCAGCTGCCGCATCCAGCACACGATTGAAGTCGGTGTGGATGTCGAGCGCCGAATGCCCAGCGATCAAGGAGAAGATATCGCCGCCATCGCCCGTCGCGCGATCCGTCCACAACCCGGCCTTCTCGCCGTCCAGTACCACCTCGAGGCTGTCGCCGGGGCTGCCCAACACGTCCCCGATCAGGAACTTGCCCCGGCGTCGCTTGCCAGCTGGGAACATCGTGGCCAGCACCGAGGATAGGCCAGCGATCAGCCCGGCACGCAGCGCCGCACGTTCACTGTCATCAAGGATGCGTCCAGGCTCGACTAGTTTTAAGTTTTCATTGAAGTCAAGCATCGCTGGCACCCCCGATCACATCGGCGATGCCAACCAGTTCGTGCGGAATACGAGATTCGTGTCGCAGCTTTCGCAGCGCCTTCCCCTCGATCTGGCGAATGCGCTCGCGCGTGACCTCCATCTTCTCGGCGACCTCATCGAGCGACGATCCGACAAAGAAGCGCTCACGGATCACATCCGCTTCACGTGGCGTCAGCGTATCCAATGCCTCTTGAATGATGCGACCTGCCTGCGCATGGCTGGCCAGCCGCAGTGGGTCGGCGGATGCCGTTCCACAGGCCAAGGCTTGCACGCTGTCTGCATCCAGATCGATGCTGGAATGGTTGGTTTCCAGCGGCTGGAGCTGGGCATCCGACCACAGATCGGAGGGGGATGCGTTCAGGAAGTCACACAGGTTCCACGCGCATTCCCGCAACAGGCCATCCGGCCTGAGCGGCGAACGCGTGAGGTTGATGTAGGGCAACAGCGCCCCGTAGTAGCTGATGCCGACGACGGCTGCGAACGGAGCGCCCGGCCTGTGACCCGCCCGTTCGATGGCCCGCAGCAGACGGGCATTGCGCACGGTGACGCGAACACGGTAGTCAGTCATGTGCGCCTCCTTGCGTGACTGCCCATGCCCTGAGCTCCGACATCCGAAAGCGAACCATCTGGCCGACCCGGTAGTGCGGAATGTGCTTCGACGCACGGCACCGAGGTTTGGTGAAGAAATACGGCGGAAGGTTGAGCATATGTGCCGCGTGGCGTGCCCCCACCATCGGTTCCGCCGCCGGTGATTGTTGGTTATGGTTCATTGCATCCTCCAGCAGCGGTCTTGCCACGCGCACATCCGGCATTCGAAGTGGGTTGAGTCATGGAAGGCACGCGGCAGCAGCTCGCCGGCTTCGGTCGCCGTGATGACCTTCACCGCCCGATCCGACATGCGCTGGGCCAGCGCCGCGTCAAAGGGCACGAGCTCGGTGTAGATCTCCATCGTGTCGGCGTTGAGCGCCGTGAAAATCGCCGGGTGCTCGTGCAGTTCGAGATAGGCCTGGTAAATCGCCACTTGCGCGGCGTAGATGGGCTTGGAGATGGCCAAGCCCTTTTTCTCAAGGTCACTCCAGGATTTGTTGCCCAAGCACTTGCACTCCCAGAGCGCGGGATAGGCGAAGCCCTCGGGGCCCGCGACCATGACGCCGTCGACGTGGCCCTGCAGACGGCCATCGGCCACCGAGAAGCCGAACTGCTCGCCATCGGCATTTCGGGTGCGCAGGTCGAAACCTGCTTCCCGCAGCCAAGCGACCATGCAGTCCTCCATGACGTGACCACGCTCGAAGATGCGCAGCATCCGGCCTGGGGTGTCACGCCCGTGGTCGATAGGAGCCTTGGCGTACTCGAATTGCAGCGCACGCTCGCAGGCCACCCCGAGGCGTGAGGCCCCGAGGTACTGCCGCTCAGTTTGGCGGGCGCGTGCCTGCTGCAACCCGGCGTCGACCAGGGCGGTGACCTGGCCCGCGATACTCAATGAGAAATTGAAGTCCATCATGGCTTCTTCCCCTTCGGTTCTTCCCAGGGCAGGTCGTCCTCCAGATCCGCGAACGGATTGGCGGCATCGGGGGCCAGCGGATCGGGCGTGGGCGGCAAGCCCCGCACGGGCGGAAACTTGCTGGACTCGTGGTGCGCGACCATTGCGTCCGACCAGCAGGTGACTATTGATTCGATCACCCGCAGCGCCTCCGCTTCAGAGTAGTCGCCCAGCGGCTTGGTGAAGCCGATCTCGCCCGCCGCCTCACCGAAGGCCTTGAGGCACTGGCGCATGGCGGCCAGTTCGACATCAGACGGATCAATCATGGCGACCTCCGTCTTGTCGATGCGACCTTCCTTGGCCCGCTGCCAGTTGCCATACAGCGCGTGAAATGCGTCCTGGCAGCGACGCGAGCAGAACACCCAGTCGATGGGATAGCGCCGGGGATCGCCCACACCGTGGCGGTTGTCGGTGTGGCCGTAGCCCCGGGCCTGTCGTTTGCAGACCCAGCATTTCACACCTCCTCCTCGAGTTCATCGAGCAGAAGGCCCAACTGCAAGGCTGCGCCAGCGAAGGCGGCCTCGCAGCGGCGCTTGAAGTCGGGGTAGCTCATCGAGCTGCGCGCAATCGCCGTGACCGCGTGAATCTGCGATTCCAGATGCGCGAGTCCTTGATCGGACAGCCACTGGTGGTGCTTCTGCGAAATGCCCTTGCGGTTGCGGATCTCGCCCAGCAAGTCCTCTGGCAGCACCGGCCCGTAGACCCAGCGCAGCGTGATCTGGCCGACGACGTGCGGAGGGTTTTGTTCGTGACCCTGGTACTTCCAGCCAAATAATCGGTAGATCGCGCGGTAGTAGTCCGGGTGAAAGCGCCGCTCCCAAGATGCACAAGACTGACGCAGCAGTTTGGAGATCAACTCCTGCAGTGCGTCCGGTGCACGATGGTGCTGGTAGCCGGTGGCCTCGTCGATCAACGCAACCTCACCTGTGGTTGCGAGAGCCCGCATGATCTTCATGCAGTTTGGAACGAGCTTTTGTCGGGCACGGTGCAGTGTCCGACTGAGCGCGGCGTCGATTACGCCGGACGCAATCATGGTGATCACACCTGCAGGGAAAAACTGCGCCCGGCGACCGTTCGGAAGGCAAATCGGTGAGTCAAATTTATCCAACTCTGACAACGAGTTAGGCGCGTAATCAGCCAAAATTTGCCGAAAACGGTGACCCGTGTTGTTTTCGTGAAAACCGAGCAGCTTGGCCAGTTCCTTGCGGACGTAGCCGCGCTCGCCGGTGGTGAGCACGACCGCCTCGCAGTCGAGATCGCCGAAATGCACGACGCCGTAGTGGCTGGCGGTGAGAATGGGTGTGTTCATGGCGACCTCCCTCACTGCGCCCAAGACGGTTTGCCCGTCACGGGTGCACGTTGTGGGGCCGGTGCCTGATACGCGGGCGCTGCCTGCGCCGGAGCGCCGGAAGTCCCGCCACCCGACGCCTTGGGCGGCACGCCCATCAACTTGGCGTAGTCGGGGTGATCGGGTTCGACCGCGACCTTGACCACGTTGCGGTCTTGGCCTTTGCCGTCCTTTTCGATGTCCACGCGGGCCAGGAACTCCAGACCATCCAGCTCGTGGAAGCCCTGGATACGGCGCGCGGCAGCGGCCTGGGGGCTGTTGTCCTGCGGGTGGACATTGCGGGCGCTGTTGAGCGCGGCGCGGATGAAGCTGCGCCCCATCTGCCCCCAGGTCGGCCCCTTGGGCGAGGACAGGCCGATGTTCGACCACAGCTTGCGCTTCGCGTATTCACCGCCGGTGATCACAAACTCGGCAGAAAGGAAGACCGCGCCGGTATCGAACGACTGGGTGGCGTAACCACCCGTCCAGCCCTGGCTCGGGTCGTCAAAACCGCCAGGTTTCACGGTCATGCGCATGGGCGCAATGACGCCCTTCGGGATCAAATCGAAGCCAGACTGCTGGGGGTCGGCATCCTGAAAATCAAAGTAGTTGGAAGACATGGCGATTACTCCTGGGATTCGGTGGGGGTCGTGGTGGTGGCGCTGGCGGGCGTGATGGATGTGCCCGCGCACTTGGCGATCAGCGCGCCGAGGTGCGGCGGCTCCAGCAGGTCAAGGCGACCGCTGCGGTCTTTGGCTGGGAAGCCGTAGGGATTGACGGTGTGCGTGACGAAGGCGCGGTAGGCGCTACCGTCCTCGGCCTTGATCTCGGCCAGCGTCACGACCTCATCGACGATGCCGATCAGCGCGGCGACGGTCTGTTTGCCCTCGATCTGGGGCACAAACACATTGCGGTTGTAGTCATCGAGCTTTTCGTCAAGGATCGACACGAACACCACGTTCTTGCC
>JACCDY010286755.1_pt1 | contig 28398 bp, 29 predicted proteins | sample 7446391 | NCBI WGS metagenome assembly JACCDY01 (sample SAMN15323451, study PRJNA562643) | freshwater metagenome | isolation source: river surface water | place: USA:Blue River Watershed | collected 2017-08-18 | reverse complement strand
TTTTAAATTTTCCAGTAAACACACATCCTGAAAACTCTTTTATCACTCCGTTAATCAGTTTTCCATTCTTAAATTCTCCTTCAAATAACCCAATATCGTTAGTATATTTGTTATATCCATCAGGAATTTTCTCTTCTACCGTTTCTTTCTTCTCCTCAACAGCTTCTTTCTTCTCCTCAACAGCTTCTTTCTTCTCCTCAACAACTTCTTTCTTCTCTTCAATTAAAATTGTATCTTCATCAATAACATCAGTCATTTTTATTTACAGAATAAAAATTAATTCTTTATATTACGGAAATTTGAAATTAAGACGATTTGAAATTCCATCCCAAATCCATGAATATCTCTTTGCATATATCGTTGTGGAAGTTTTTTCTATCTGATGTTTTAAGCATAATAAAATCTTCTTTCTTACAAGGATAGCCGTGTCGTTGTAAAAGCTGGTATAACACAAAAGATGTGGAAATAAAATTTGTTCTGTTTATTTTATTCTTAAACTTCTTGTCATATACAGCTATTAACATATCAAAGTCGGCCATAAGATGGTCTTCTAAGTGAGAAATATTATCAGGATGTTTTCCTGTTAGAACGTAATGTATTAAATTAAGGTTCTCATAATGCTTAGCATATTTAAGTTCTTTCAAAAACATTAGAATATGTGATTTTTGGATATTTGAAAATTTAATATGTCTCGCCTGTTCAGAATTTGTTACAGATGAAGGGACATCTACTAGCAAATGATGTTTTCTAAACTGGTCTTCTAAATCTTCATACACTTTACCTTCTATTGTGCAATTCTGTTTTCCTTGATACTGATTAATACATTCTTTGAAATGTACTCTTCTATCGTATGTGTATCTAGCGTTCATATTCGCTCTACTAGAATCTTTATAAGATGTCGAAAATTTATTCCATTCTATCTCCATACCACAATTAATACATATAGTAAAATTATCAGTGTGTTCAAATCTATCTGTGTTGTTACAGTTTGTGCAAATCACTTCCTCTTGTGAAGAAGACGATGATGATGTCTCACTTTTAGGGATATTAGGTATAGTTATTTTATAATATTTTTTTGCAGCTGTGAGATATTCATTTATAATATTCTGTTTTTCAATTAAACTTGCTGGAGGGGTGTCAGATGACACCCCTTTCTTTTTACAAAAAGACATCTTAATCGGAGACGCTAAAATTTGTTTATATTTTCTTACCAGTACCCCCGTATCTAAAATATAAAAATCCAGAGATGGTTTAGGCAATTCTCTTTTAATTTTAAGGTCAAGAGCTATGATATCTATTTCTTCCGTCATTTCTAATTTTTTACAAACGTTTTTTTAACACGAAATCATAATTAAGAGGATTGATTTATAATCCCCCCATTTTTTTGTTTATACAAAAAAATGAAATTTAAAGAGAGTTAAAACATAGTTAAAAAGAGATGTCGGACATATCTGAAAATACGACAAAAGACACGTTAAAATTTCCAAAATTTGAAGATATACCTGTTAGTACGAAGACTATTATCGCAATGACAAATGTTGAAATGAATATTGAAAGAATGTTCAAAGAACTTCCATTAACTGATTATGATTTACAAGAAATTAAGCGAGGGAGAAAACGCAAGGATGAAGTTATAGTGAATAAAAACCCTCATTTGAAGGTTGGAGACATTATTTCTCTTAAATATTGCGGAATGATAAGAGGTGTAGATTTGAAAAAGGCAAAGAAATCTTCAGGTGTTAAAAAAGCAAATAATTTTTTCCGTAATTCACTCTCAGTTGTTATGATTGTTGCTCCTGCTAGAGAAACCTCCTCTGCTAGAGAAACCTCCTCTGCTAGAGAAACACCGACGAAAGAAACATCTTCAACGAAAGAAACACCTCCAGAAATGTCTCCGCCGAAACAAATTAATTTTAAGATATCCAACAACGGTAAATTTCAATTGACGGGATGTAAAGAAGATGAACATGCAGAAATTTGTGTGAGAGAAATTTGGAGAATACTTCAAGAGCTGAATAATAAAAATAATTGTTTTGAAACATTAGAAAATAATGTTTCAAAACTTCCTCTCTACAAACAATCAGCTTCACCGTTTTCGGTTGTATTGATTCCTGCTATGAGAAATATCGATTTTAATTTAGGATTCTATACAGACAGAGATGAATTACATAAATATTTTCTTGATTGTGAAAACAAAGAATGTTCATCATATATTTCACATTTAGAAACAAGTATTGGATATACCGGAATCAATATTAAAATTCCTTCAAAGATTCCTATTTCCGAATTGAAACTGAAGAAGATAACATACAGAGACGATGGAGATGAGATTTCATATATTCCGTATCAAGATTACTTGAACACAATGGATAAGAAAGAACAGAAAAAGAAATTGGAAAAAGAACGATATAACACATTCCTTATCTTTCAGAGCGGAAAAACTATTATGACATCTATGTGTGCTGAATTTGCTAAGGATGTTTATAACGATTTTATTTCTATCATAAAGAATAACGTTGATAGGTTTAGGGAGAAATTAGAATGAAAATGAAAATAATATTTTCTTTTGAAGGAAAAGAAAATGTCTTACAAACATGCAAAAGTTCTTCCATATTTTAAAACTGTTAGTTGGACGAAAGAGAAAAATTCACACCCAACAAATTATTTTCGAAGGCATGAAATGCCTGTATCAATTTTTTCTGATAGTGGGAAGAATTTGATATGTTATATGTATCATCCTCTTATGAAAGAAAAACATTATTATGCACTTTCTCGGCATCGTCATCAATTTTTTACTGTAATAAAATGAAAATAGTATTTTCATTCAAATAAAAGAAAATGCAATTAGAAACACGCAATAAGCGTGTAGGGGAAAAATTTTTATTTTTCCAATATAGTAAGATGAATAAAAATTTCACACGAAAACATCATATGCCAGTATGGATATGTAAAGGAGATTCTCTTTCTGTTGCGTTTCAAGGTATAGAAGGGAGAAAAATATTTAAGGAGGTGCTTGTTATATCAAAAGCATATATTCCTTATTCTGATGGAAGTAGGTGTTTTCATTCTCTCCATTAAAAAATGAAAATAGTATTTTCTTTTTTAGAAAAAGAAAAATGGATGATTTCGTGTTTAAAATTGAAGAATGTAAAGGAGTTGCTTCCGAATTAAGCGGGTTAAAATTTGAATATCCTGACCAATATGGAAAGAAAGTTCCAGATATCACAAAGCTAGAAAATCGTGCTGTTTTTCTAAAATGGATAGAAGATAATTTGGAACGATTTGAGTTGCATGATTCAAAATATAATAGAATTGGTAATTTCCAACCCTCTCCATCAATAGCATTATGTAGGAGAACGCTCAATGCTTTAAAAGAAATGAAATCGTATCCTATGTTAGACCAAAATGATAAAAATATATATTATGCCTATTGTTCTACTATGTTTGTTATTCTTAAAGGTGCATTAGGATGGATGCGTTGTATTCATCATGTAATAAATTAAAAATGAATTATATTTTCTTTTTATAATAAAGAAAAATGGAAGAAGAATTCACAACAAAAGATAAAATACTTCTTGGGATATCAGCTATGCTAAAAAAACATCGTGATGATAGAGCTATTCAAGAAAGAAAAATAGAGATAACATCGCTGAAGACATCTGAGGATGAAATTTTAAAAATTGGGCATGTGTTCCCAGAAAATTTATATTATCATTCTACTCCCATTTCTCAAACATTCAATCTTTTAGAACGTAAGGCTATCCTTTATGCTATGGAGAATTATAATATAATTCTCCCATCAGATTCTGTTATCCTTCTCTATAATGTTGATTTAAAACAATTTTTTATGCGATTTGATTCTTTTGATAATTCAAAGGATGAACATATGACGTTTCTGTTCGACATGGAATTAAAGATAATAAATTTTTTTAAAACATTAGATGACTCTAAATGCATTAGAGGATTATTTTCAAAATCTTTATACGCTGGCGATAACATCCCTCCACCATCTGAAGAAAGTATTCAAGAGAGATTTTAGCGAAAGAATTAGATGAACGTGCTGCTAAACGGATGTCTTCAAATATAGACGAAGAAGAATAATAAAAACTAACGGCATTTCTTTTTATAAAAAAGAAATAAATTAAATTTCAATAACGCTATCAAATATAGCTCTCGTAGAGGCTTGGTGAGAAACAATGATGATAGGAATGTTTGGAAACATTTGTTTAATTCCTTCCAAAACAATTTCGTTTGATTGTACATCAAGAGAAGCTGTGCATTCATCTAACATCAACATTGGGACATTGAACAATGCCGCTAAAGCAAGAGAGAATGCTAGAACAACACGTGAAAACTCTCCTCCAGATAATGTGTTCAGTTCTCTCTCCTCTCCTTTATGAAGAATCTCAACATTCACAGATTTTCTTCCTTCTGTATCCAGAGACAGTTTAGAAGACATTCCTTCCGGAAAGAACAGTTCTAAACATTCATTAACGTTAATGTTTATCGAATCCAATACTTTTGAAATAGCTATATTCTCTGCTATTAATATATACTCCTTGAATTTATTAACGACGTAAAACTTCTTTTCTGATTCTTCGAAATTTTTACATAATTCATTGTACGTATAAATTTTATTATTTTTTAAAGTAGTTTCTAATAATTGTTTATATTCGTTTATTTTATTTATAAAATTAGTTAAGCATTCTTCCTCAACAGAAATATCTTTCTCAATATTTTCTAAAGATTGTGAATACGTTTTCTCATTTATTTTTTTACGTAGTTCTACTATATTCTTTTTTATCTCTTTTATTTTCTCTTCATTTTTTAAGTTTGCTATAGCATCTTGGTATTTTTCTTCTTTTTCAAATAAGAATTTATATTTTGATAATATACTATATTCGTTCTGACGTTTATCATTCTCTTTTATTAGAGATGTAAGAGATGATGAAAAAACATTATCTTTTAGTTTATTATTCAGAACGACAATCTGATTTAATAAATACTGTCGTCTTTCCAAAGAATTATAATATTCTTTCAATTCTGCTTGAATATCAAAAATCTTTGGGAGAGGAGAAGAAGCATCCTCTACATATGCTTCTTTTATTTTTTCTATGTTGTCTTTTATCTCTTTTTTTGTACAAGCTTTCTTCAATAGATTATCAATCTCAATTAATTTCTCTTCTTTTGCTTCTATCTCTTTTAAACATTGTTCTAATGTATAAACATCGTTCGAAGGGTTGCTAGACACGCCTTGTAACACATTTAATTTTTTATCTACCATCTGTAGATTAGTATTGCATACTGGACATTTAAGTCTAATTCTTTCTAATTCTAATCTATTTTTTGTTTCTGTTAATTTTTCTATTTCATCTTCTAAATCTTCCTTAGCTTCTTCATAGTCTTCAACTTTAAGAATATTGGCATATTTTACCAATGAATTTTCTAAACGAGAAATATTCAGAAGGTCTTCTTCAATTTCTTTACATTCTTTAATTTCTTCATCGTAGTATGTTTCGTCTTTAAAATCTGCAAATTCTGTATTATACGTTTCTAGTTTATCTTCTATCTCTTTTTTCTCCTGTTCTATCATCTTCTTAATTCTCTCTTTTTCCAAATCAATAGTATTTTTCAATAGAATAAACGTTTTTAGTTTTTTCTGTTCTTCAAGAAGCAATGGGAGAGAGAGCGGGGAAGAAGTACACTCTCCTCCCAGCTCTTTCAGTTCGTTTTCATAACGTTCTATTTGCGTAGTATTAACTTCAACAACTGTAAGATGTATTTTTACATTCATCAATAGTTCCTTCAAAGACGATATCTTAGATGATGTTGATACACATTTCTCTTGATATTTTTTAATCTTGTTCTCTATCAATTTTATATCTTCTGTTGAGGTGAAAGAGATTTCTGAAAAAGATTCGTTTCGTAAAATCTCTTCTTCTAAAGAATAGTAAGTCTCTTTTTCTGTCCTACATTTATCCATCTCTTTCTCGCATATTCGTAAATTGGCACGAATATCTTCTTTTATTTTTGGTAGAGAATTTTTCTTCTCTCGTTTAAACGCAAATTTCTCAAGAAACTCCATCTTCTCACTTCCACCCATCATTATAAAAGAATTAACAGCGTTCTGTTTTACATACGCTGACACGTCGAACGCATCTCCATACGTTTCGTTCAAAATGGATTGCGCTTCATCATCTTCATACACCTCATTCGTTTCCAAATTTGTGATTTTTAACGCGTTAGGCCTTCTTGATCGAAAAATCTTCCATCCTCCGAATTTAAATTCAACAGAAGATGATGTTTTGCCGAATGTGATTGTTTTCTTTTCCGTTCCGAATAAAGCATAGTGAATCGCCCCCAAAATACTACTTTTTCCAGCACCACTCATTCCAGCTATCAATGTCATCCCTTCATCTGGGAATTTCCATTCTTTCTCTTCATAACATTTGAAATTTTTTACTTTTAATTTCATTCTTTTCCGTAGTTATTAAAAACATATTTTTTCATTTTAATAAATATGGAGAAGAAACATTTATATATCAGTGTGGGATGTGCATTAATATTATTCTTATTTATACATTGGATTATTAATTGTTGTGATGGTGGAGATTGGGTGTGGAAGAAAAAAGGACATGATAACGTTTCTTCTATTTTATCAATTCCAGTCGTAGGAGACTATATGAAAGCTTGGATAATAACAAAAAACGATTTTACAGATGATGGAAGATATATTTATGGAGAGATGAGAGGAAATTTTCCCTCTCATCTCCCTTCACAACATAAAAGAGGAGATAGTAAAGGTGAGGTTGAATGTCGCCGTGTTTTAGAGAGTATATTCAATGCTCCGTTCAATAAAATACGTCCTAAATTTTTGAATAATTCTGTTACATCGAGCAATTTAGAAATAGATTGTTATAATGATGATTTGAAGATTGGAGTTGAATATAATGGTGTTCAACACTATAAATACACTCCTTATTTCCATAAAAACGAAGAAGCGTTCATGAATCAGAAATATAGAGACGAGATGAAGAGACGTCTATGTAAAGACAACGATATTCTTCTCATTGAAGTGCCACATACTGTTGCTATTGAAGACATACAACAGTATATTATAGAAGAACTGAAGGATAATGGGAAAATATAATGAAATTATATAATTTTTCTTTATGAAAGAAAAATTATATACGTAATCGCGCTAGTTCAAAATTAATATCTCTCAGTAGACGTTCAAGTTGTTGCTCTACTTCTCTTAATCTGTTTTCATCTCCAATGTGCTGTCGTAATAAATCTTCAATATCATTATATATATCCATCACATTATAATAATCTTGAACATGAGGGTTATTACGAATTCTATTTTCTAATTGATTAATATTTATCCTTAAATCTCTATTAATCTCCAATCGTTCTCCTATTTCTTCTCTCTCTAAAATCTCATTAGTTATTTCGGAAATTCTATTCATTCTTTCTATATTTGCTTCATTTTCTAACCATCTTACAAATCCTACGTTTGCTATTTCAGTGAATATCTCTTCTATATTATTTTTAAATTCTCTGTTATTTTCAGCTCTAATGTTTCTTACAGGAAGACGAAGATTTTCTCGTTCTACAATTTCTATGGCTCTCACACCTCTAACCCTTAAATCTTCCACTTCTTCTTGTTGTCTCATTACGTTTTGAAGAAAATTAGGGTCGTCTAATCTACGTCGTATTCTAATTATTAATCTATCTAATTCTCCTTCTCTGTTCTGTTGAATTGCATTATTTAGTAAAGCTATATCATTATCGTTTATTTGGCGAAGAAGGGGAAGAAGATTTTCTCCTTCTAACATTCTTATTGTTTCTCTCGCTCTTTCAACAAGAGCATTATTCATTCTTCTTGCCGCTTGAACGTTTCTGGCTAAATTAATAACATCTGCAACTCCTCCGTCATCATCTTCATCTTCTTCATTTAATGCATGTTCTTCATTAACAAAATTTAAAATAACTTCTCTAAAATTCTCTCTTCTCCCTTCAGCTTCAAAAAACATGTTAGTTCCCATACGAACTGTATCAACAATTCCATTGTGTCTTGCTCTTAATGCTGCGGGGAGAATTAAAAATAATCTCCACCCTGTATCTAAATCCTCTATAAGATTATTCTTATCAATATTAACACCTGTATAAAATAATCTGAACACGTTCTGATTTTCTAAAGCATGTATTCGTTCTCGAAGTTCTTGTACAGTAAAACATTCAATAGCAAAATTCTGCAACGTTTCATCAGCAAAATGTATAAATAATACCAAATCTCCGTTTCTCTGAGCGTTCTCCATAGATTCTCCTAAATTATCAACGAACGGAAGATTATTAGCATCGTATGTTGAGCAACGTTCCAAATTCATTTATTTATATTTTTAATATTTTGTTATTAAAAATATTTTAGCATTATGTTAGTTAGTAATGCGCTCTTGATAGCATGGCTCGCATCTGCATCTCTATCTCGGCATTAGCCATCTTCGTTTCTTTCTTCTGTTTCATAATAACATCTGCCACCTTTCCAGCACCTAACATACATCCTAAAGCAATAGGAACAACTAAGAGAGCCATTATTTTTCCACCTTTGAAAGATTTAGAATCAACAGATGCAGCTATTCCACCTATCACCAATAATGAGATCAATGCGATAACAACCACGGATGTCATCATCACACCTGCAATATCTTTCACTATTACATCTAATTGCTCCTTCGGAATCTTGGAATATTTAACAATCAATGCAAACGCTCCTAAATTTAAGCCGAATGATAAAACAGCTGCGCCAATCCCTCCTAATAATCCTGTTTTTAGTCCGATGAAGCATATAATAATATTAAGAACGTATAAACTCCCTAATATTACTGGGGCAATTTTTTTGATTTCCATTTATTCCTTAAAAGATTTTTTACAAACGGAAATCATAACCGGAAATATCAACACAATTTTTTTCATAATTATCGTTCTCTTGTATTTCAGAAGTTGCCCATACTTTCTCGAACCCTAACCTCTTTATAAATTCTTCCACCCTTCGTGTATGAATGTTTCCCGCATAATATATTATCTGCTTAGCAGCTCCAGAATATTTATTTTCTTTTTTATTATACTTTCTGAACATTCTTGCTATCGTATATAAATCCATTAATATGCCAATATATCCACAAATTGTTCCATTTAACTTTAATAATTCTTTTCTATCTTTTCTGTCCAATATTTTTTTAATTTTATCGTGTGATAACAGTGATACATCTATCCATTTTTCAGAATTATATAGCCATTTATTCTTAAAAAAATTTATATTCTTTTTAACATCATCATCTTCTATATTATTTATCTGTTTATTTAATCTAGCATCTTTATCTATAATACTCGTTATAAAATTTCTAAACACATCAGGGGATGATAATTCTTTTTTTAAAAGTTCAAGACGACTATTTGTATTATGCTCTTTCCCTAAAGTTAACGCTGCAATATTTCTACATAAATTGTCTATATTCCCACTTCTATAATCTGTTCTATGAACACGAACATAAGGATAACTATTTAAATGTTGCGAATTGAAATTCACTATCCTCCAATTATTTTCAGAAAACTCTCTGCCTACTTTGTATATTTGGCAATCATAGTGATAGTGTTTTATTGCACGTTCTCTGTCTGTATATATTTCCAAATATAAATCAACATAATCTGTTGCTTTAGAAATTCTCTCTTTTAAAAAAACAGAAGGTGCTACATATTTTTCTCCACATATAGTATTATGATGTAAGTCTTCCATTAAATATATTTTAATGTCTCCTTTTCTCCACATACTCATTCTATGGACATCTTGTACATAATTATATGCGAATTTATAATCTTTATAAAATATTCTATTATAAACAAGAGTAGCTAATCCTAAATTAATTTTATCATACGTATAATCCCTCATAAAATCTTTAAAAAAAGATGATGGTTCTAAAATTCTTTCTAAATATTCTTTAGATTCTTTTGACAACCTATCTATGTATTTTAGATTTTCCGTTTCACAGAATTTACGACTGAGAACCACATCTTCATCCATTTCTTTTTATTTCAAAAAGAAACTATTTTTTAAAAACGTATATTTATGCTTTCACACGGCGCTTCGACTCAGCAGCGGGGGCGGCAGCAGCGGCAGCAGGTGCTGGAGCAGCTACTTTCGGTGGGTCAGGCACGAAGTGTACCTTGAGGAACTTCTGGAGTGTGCAGTAAGTTACCGGCTCAGTGTGAACCTTCGGGTCATAACGAAGAAGCGCGGCAAGCTTGGCATCTTTGTTGATGAGGATGTATTTCTTGTTCTCAGTGTCTTGCAGAGAGTGTGTCTTAATGTAGTTCCAGACAGCAGCTGTGACATTCACGCGAGAACGAAGATCAGCTTGCGACCAACTGAAGAATTGGGCGATTTCCGGAGAAACACGGACTGGCTTGAGGAGTCCTGTGTTTTGAGGAGCTGTCGACGGTACTGACGCTTTCTTGAAACGTGTTACACGTTGAGCGTGCGCGTGGATTTGACGTACCTGTTTGAGGAATGTGCGGAGTTGTTTGATTCCCTGTGATTTTGATGGTTTGCCAGCAGCTGACGATGTGCGGAGTTTTTCGATTTCGTTCTCCATTTGAGCCTCAAGTTCATCGAACTCTGTGGAAAGCGACTCCTTGGTATGAGTGCGAGTTACACGAGGAGCGCGTACAACTGGGGCTGCTGATGCCTCAACGACAGCTTCTACTGCTGGGGCAACTACTGCTGCGGGTGTTGGGGCTGATGTGGCGGCGGGAGCTGGGGCTGATGTAGCGGATGCGTTCTTTCTGGCCATTTTATATTATTACACTTGTTTTTAAATAGCTGTTATTTTATTATTCATTTTTTTGTAGAAACTAAATTTTACAAAAATCGGCTTTACCCCACAGAATGGAAAGTTAAACATATATGTTTATACTGTTACGGATGCATATACACACATATACTTATATACACACACATATGCGTATGTGTGTATACGTCCAATAATTTTCTTTCGATTTAAATTTTCTGAATGAAAAAAATTAAAGAAATTTTTCTCTTATAAATAAAAATGTCCAAGAAAAAAGGATTATCTCAACTCGTTTGCATCGTCGCTCTTCTCGCATGGCTCGTATCAGTATATACTTGGGCGCAGCTTGTTAATGGTAATCGCATGTCTGCATCAACAAACAACTATGCTGTGATGGTTCTTACAGTTGCATTCCTCCTTATGATGAGTATGGGTGCTACCAAGAAATTAGGAATGCAAAAGAAGGTGGTGTCATTAGTCCTTCTTCTCCTATTAGCTACAGTAGCTATTATGGCCACATTAATGTATAATCGTAACTTAACAATGGATCAGAGAATGCAATTAATGAAAGCACACGTGGGTGTTCAATTCGTTGCTCTTGCTCTGTTTGTTCCGTCGTTAGGAAAGCTTTACAAGAGATGTGCTGGGGGTATGAAATAAATTTAAATAGAAATGCGAATATATAAATGGAAGGGAATGACACCACACAGAGTAGAATATTTCTCTTCGGATTTCTTCTAGGAATTTTATTTAGCCATTCTGGAATGGTTGGATTTTTTTCTGGAGCTGCAACAGCTACATTTCTTCTGAAGAAGAATAATGAAACTGTCATTTCGACTTTTGCAGCAATGAAAAAAGGTGGATTCGATATTATTGAAAGTATAAAAATATTGCTGCGATAAATATTCTCTTATGATAACATTTTCATATTTCTCTTACGATAACATTTTCATATTTCTATTAAAATAATTTCTTTTTGAAATAAAAGAAATGTATAGATTCATTCTTTCTAATCAGCCAACAACGAGATGTACGAATGAAACATCTATTTCCGATTCTTCAACACAGACGATATTTTTGGTTTCATCAAATTCAAAACGTATCTTCTGTTACACTCCTGATGAACTCGGAGAAATTATTTTTGTTGAGGAAAAAGAACATGAATACTATTCTAGTAATATCTCTGAAGAACAGAGAAATCAGATACTAGCCGAGAATCCTCCCAGAGAAAAAAGAGGTATACGTTATCCAGCATTAAAACTGGACGAAATTATTCCTTCGTATTCTGAAAAAATACAGAGAAAACTTGGGTGGAATAACGGTATCAACTACGGGTTCCCAGTGGTTGATTTTAATCAGATTCATAAATTGCTTAACGGAACTGATTTAAGAAAATTATATGTGCAACGATGGAACACTTTAGTTATTGATGCAGACCATAGTGAGAAAAAAAATTTTATTATAAATGATGGACAGATACGAGAAGTATCAGTTTTTAAGGTAGTTCCGATAGATAGAAAAAAGTTTGTTGAAAACGGCGAGATTGACTATCGTCCGAAAGATGTTAATTATAATTTCTGGGATTCTCGAGACGAGAATATTTCATTTCCAAAAGTTATTAATTTTACTTTGGGAGAATGGGAGGAAAAAGTATTATTAATCGACGAGATGTCGATGTATCAGAGACGTTACACTCAACGAAAGAATGATCTTGAAGAAAGAAGACGAAAAGAAAGGATTGATGATGCTAAGGCGTATGATGTTCGTATAGGAGATGCGAACCAACGACTTTTTAATGAAGAAGAAACTGAAAGAAATCAGTTCGTCGTTAATTTTAATCTTGAAGAGAAATTAAGAGAATTCCCTGAAGACCAGAGACCTGTTGAACGAGATAGACTTGTGGAAGAGAGAAAGACGGGGTTAGAAGCTATAACGGCAAGATATCTTGAGCAAAGAGAAGCTATGCAAGCTAGAGAACAAGAAGCTTTAACAGCGATGAATGAAAGAAAGGATAATGAATTGAAAGAAGCTATTAAAAAATTGGACGATGTGATGATGGAACCTCTCGATACAGATAATGATTATAAAAGTGAATATATTGAATTCAAAGGGATTCGTATAAGCTTTGATGATGTTCCTAAAATTTTTAAGATGATGACATATACAAATGAAATAATTTTATACATGAAAGACCCTGATTATGAAGGTATATATTATGTCGGAGAAAATAAGAAATCTTCGGTTAAAATTATTGAACCTCCTAAAGACGATTTTCCAAAAATATCATCACCTATCTATACTGTGGTTGATGAAAGAAATATTAAACATGTTTTTAATGAAAATGAATTAGGGGAATATATGGAACAATTACAAGCTAGAAATAATGGAAGACTGCCAATAGGGTTCGTTAAACTTCTCAATCAAGGAACTTCCGTTAAATTGTATAGACATGGAGATAGAGGATTGGTAGCTATGACAATTGATATCCCTCCATATACAATAATTAATGATAGAGGAGAGAAGATAATAATTTCAACAGAAGAAGAGATGAAGGATTTTGTCGATGTTAATATAAATATTAAAAAATTAGGAGAGCTATATGATGAAGAAGTGAGAAATTTTGAAATCATTAAAGCTGGAAATAATTATATCGCTCGCCCTCTTTCTCGTCTCGCTACAGCTCCGAAAGATATTCTTTCTCATATAGGGGGATTCTTAGGAGATACAGGAGCTGTATCTGAAGCATTGATGACGAGAAGACAAGATGTTTTTGAGAGTGGAGAAGTTTTAGATTTTATGGATTATTGGAGTGATGGGCAATGGAGAATGGAGAACGATGATATGTCCGAACCAACTCCTATACCTAGAGATTGGGCGTTATCGAGAAAATTTAAAATGCCACCCAACGTTAATTCTATCTCATTGGATTTTGTTGGTTTGTATTCTGACTGGGAATTATATCAGAGTATTATTTTTGAATTATTCTTCACTGGAAGAATATACGGATTGAAATTAATAAAACTTAATGTTGATGGTGAAACATTAGATATATTAAATTCTGAACAGTCATTGATTGATATGTCTGGTAAAGAATTTTATCTTTGTGTACAAACTGATAATATAGCATTACCAATAAATTTATATATGAATAGATTATGTGTTAGAAAGAAAATATTATTGCAAATAATTCCTTACAGAGCTATTAGAACTAGAGATAGTGTTACATTATCTCTATTTTTTAAGACGTTTCCGACTTTTATTCTTAACAGGGATAACATTCTATTTTCTCAAAAATTAACACCAACACAAACTAGCATTCTGCAAAAATACGGGAAACTAAATGAATATGCAAATATACGTAGGCGTGAAATTTTAGCAAATTTAGTTTGGTATCGAGAAGAAGAGAAGGTTGACGATTCTCTAGAAATCTTAGAAGAGATTGCTGAAAAGGATAAAATTATTCAGAAATTGGTAGAAGATTATACCCAATTTATCGGGGATTATTTAGAAATAGACTTAACAGACTACCAAAGTGAAGATTATAAATATTATGTTAACAGAGTGCTTAAACGTAAAACTCTTCAAGAACTACAGACATCATTGAATGAATTCGAATTGAACATTCTTCATGATATGTACATTCTTGAAACTATTAACGCTGATTTTGCAACAATGTTAAGAGAAGATGAGAATTATGTTGAAGAGTTGTCCCTTTCAGAAAATATTGAAAATATGGAAGCTACGACACGGTATCTCAGGTACGTATATTATCGTTTATATGCAGCTGCAGGATTACCAGTTCCAGATAATATAGTGATTAGAGAATCACCTCGAATGTTAGAACAATTATTAGAAGTGTTTTATGCAACTTCTGGAATAATCATACCAGCTGAAAAGACTAGATTATTAGAAATACTGAGAGCTATTGCAACTAATTTAAGAAACGCTGGAGAAAATGGACATGCTGCTGATTTAGAAGAAGAGATAAACGATATAGCAGATTTGTCCTACCATGTTGAGTATTATGAGAGACTTAGAAGGCAGTATAATGGAATATTAGAGGAAGTTGCTCAGATTAATCCAGTTGATTTAGATGCACGAATACATGCGCTGTTTGAAGCAAGAGAATTAATTGCCATTGAAGATATTGATGTTGAACAATGGGCTGCCATACGTCGAAGAAGACTAGATGAATTGGATAGAATGAATCAGGCAGAATTAAGAGAGATTGCTAACAATGTTGAACTACTCGAAGAACAGTTTGCAGATGAATTAGGGTTGGTAAGAGAGAGACAACGAGAAGAAGTACAACGACGAGTAGGTAGATTGCTCGGGAATATACGTGATGAAGACAACCTTCCTCCAGTTGATGAAGACAACCTTCCTCCAGTTGATGAAGAACGTGAAGAACCTAATCCTGAAGAGCAATAATTCATATAAATAATTTCTTTTCGAAATAAAAGAAATGTATAAATTTCTTCTGAAAACTCGACAGAACAGATGTGTTATGAACGAGGATGAAATGAAAGATAATTCATCTAACACAATATTTTTAATTTTTAATGATACAGTAGCGTGTTATACTCCAGAAGAATTTAAAAATACGATATTTAATACGGATGATATGGAGAAATTTTATAGAAACGATATTTCATACGGAGATTTAAACCAGCGATTGTTACATCTTTCCCGACAAGAGAAAGATAACATATTTTATCCATGGCTCAAAGAAGAAGAAAGAAAAAATATAAACGTTCAGAGAGAATCAACGAGAGAAATTTTAGGAATACAAGATAATATTCGACTCTCTCAACCTATTGTGTATATTGAAACTTTTGATGTGTATATTGACGGGTCAGATTTACGATACGCTTACACATCAAGATTTAATACTATACATATAAATATAGAAAATCCTTACAGAGAAGATATTGGAACAATCACAGAATTACAGACGGAAAATGCCGTTGTTTATAGGGCGTTCCCTATTGATAGAAAAGCTTTCGTAGATAATGGAGAGTTTATTTTTAATCCACAAAACGTTCCATATAATCTATGGGGAGAGCCAGCTATAGATATTCCTTTTCCGAAAGTAATTAATTTTAAATTAGAAGAATTCGAAGAGCAAGTTTTTGTTCTTCATGAAATGAGTGAATATCAGAGACGGTATCTCGCTAAAAAATCTGCGTTGGAAGAACAGAGAAAAAAACAACGTGTTCAAGATGCGAGAGCGTACGAAGTTAAAATAGGAGACGCAAATCAGTTACTGTTTAACGCTGAAGAAACAGAGAGAAATGCGTTCGTTGATACGTTTAACTTACAAGGAAGACTTGATGAATGGATTGATGAAGAAAAAAGAACGGATGAAGCTATTAATGCGGAACGTGCAAGATTAGTGGAAGAGAGAAAAACAGGATTAGAAGCTATAACAGCGAGATATCTTGACCAGAGAGAAGCTATGCAAGCTAGAGAACAAGAAGCGTTTGTTGAAGATAATAAAAAGAAAGATGAACAATTACAGAAAGATATAGAGGCGTTAGATAAGACAATGATGGCAGAATTTACGGAAGATGAGATTCGAGATAAACAGTCGTATATAAAATTTAAGGGAATTTTTATAGCGGATGCAGATATTGATAAGATTTATTCAATGCTGATGTATAAAACAGAGATTCTTCTTGTTGAAATAGAAGAGAATTGGGGAATGAATGTTTATCATCTCGAAACAGAGGAGGAGAAACAAGCATCTCCCAAAGAGATAATAGATTTAGGGGAAGATTTTCCCAAATCAACTATTCCGAAAGAATATTCTGTCATTAATGTTGAAGGAGATAATATCACGTATATGACCCAAGAAGAGATGGAATCTTATATTCGAAGACACCCTAACATAAGAGATATTAGAGAATTATTTGATAGAGGGGTAAAAGATTTCGAATTGATATATTTCGATGATAGACATAGTGTGATAGCAGCAAAAGAAAGAATCGCCCCACCCTATACAATCGTAAACGATATCGGCGAGAGAGAAACACTCTCTGCAACAGAACTTAAAGATTTTGTCGAGGTTAATCCTCATATAAAAAAGTTAAAAGAATTGTATGATGAAGGAGTGAGAAATTTCGAAATAGTCAGAATAAATAAGAAGAACGTTCAGAATAATAGCGTAGAAGTTGTATATATAGCACGCCCTCTTTCACAATTAGCTGTTGCTCCGAAAGACATCCTCTCACATATAAGTAGTTTTGTTGATGCTCCTCATAAACTTTCAGCAGCGCTAATAACGAGAAAAGATAATTTTATTGAAAGCAACGAGATTCTTCCGTTTCTTGATTATTTTGAAGATGGGAATATATACATGAAAGAATACCTTCTCGGAGATACTCCAATATTAGGTAGTTGGGCGTTAAGAAGAAAATTCAAAATGCCAAAGAATATTGATACAATAGAAGTAAAAATGGCTGTTGATATTTATCAATGGCAATATCAATCTATTATATTTTATTTATTCTTTGATAAGAGAATATACGGATTGAAAAAAATTATTGGAAAACGTGACGGAATGCCAGATATTATTTTTACAGATTCTGATAAATCGATAAAACGAATATGTATCTTCGAATCTGGAATTATATATAAATTAAATCCTAATTATCCTCCCACTCTTAGAATGCATATGCATTATTGGGCTGCAAAAAATAAAAAATTCATAGAAGATACATTCTCTATGTGTTTAGAAATAGGAGATACTATTGTTCTAGAAACGTTTCTTAAGAATTTTCCAACATATGAGATTACTATAAACGATATTAAAACTGGATACAGAATAACTAAAGCTCAAGTAGAAATTCTTAAGAGATACGGAAAATATGAAGAATTTATTGCTCGAAGAAAAGAATTCATATTAGGATTGATACAATATCACAATAAAAGAGAATTGGAACAGTTAGACATAGATGCTTTAGAAAAAATATATAAAAAAGAAATATCTATTGAGGAGGTAATAAGTATGTATATTTCTTTTATTCAGAACCACACAGCTTTCCCTTTTGAAGAGAATGTTTTGCAACAGAACACTGAGAATATTGTTCAAAACCGTTTAATCAATATGAATGTTGAACAACTGGATAGATTATTCTATATTAATGAACAACTGTTAGGAGATATCGAACAGGTTGTTGAAGCGATTAATTTTAGATATGAACAGACAATAGACACTCTAAATAATTACGATGATGAATTATCTCTCGTAGATAATATTGAAAATATGAATAAGACTAATGAGTATTTAGAATTTTTAATTGACGAATTGTATAGAGAAGCTGGTATGCCGAGAGCTGCTCATCAAGTTGTTGTACCTCCATCGCATATGTTTATGTATCTGTTTGATGTAATTAATAATACAGCACCTAGAATAATCTCTGCAAAGAAAGCCGAGATTTTAGGTAGATTACAGCAAGTAGTGAACGATTTAAGAAGATTAAATGAAGATTTAGCACGAAACGCTCAAGAAGATATAACTTATCTCACTACACATGGTGAATCATTAACAGAATACGAAGTACTGCTACAGAGATATTTGGATGTCTTAGCGGAAGAAACGGAACAACGTCGCCCCGCATTCAATTGGAGAGATAATATCGTCGATGTATTGGAAGTAAGAAACCGATTAGGACAGATACAAATAGTAAGAAATAATGAAGAAGATTTTAATCAGCTACGAGAATTGTATAACAGATATCTTGAATTAGAAGAAAATCATGTTGAACAAGACGAGGCAGGGATGTTACTTCGTGAGCAGCTGGAAGAGATAACAGATCGCCTTATTTTTGTGTTTCGAGATGATGTACAATTGATTCGTGAGCAGAGACTTGAACAAGAGAGGGAAGATTTGCAAGAGGGGGATATTGTTCAAGAGCTTGATTGAATAAATTAATTATTTTTATAAAAATAATTATACAATGTTATCCACTTTAATTTTATCTAAAATATTTAATACAACTCCCTGAGCTTCTGAAAGAGAGAGGGTATCGTTATCTATTTCGTAATCAGCTTCTATACTCTCCATTTCTTTTTCAGAAACATGTGACGCAAACAACGTTTTATTTTCGTTTGAAGCTCTCTTCGTTCTAATTATTATTCCTCCAAGGTCACGAATCATTTTCTCTTCTGAAAGAAATCGAACATCAGGAATAATATAATTTTTATTCTTATCGTAATTATTTATAAAAATATCAATCCACAATCCTCTTCTAATTTTTAAAGGGATAATGCGAGATATTTCTCTCGCAACCTCTGTTCCAAATTTTTGAAGAAACTCTCTTGCGCTAACACCCCAATTTTCATGTATTTCTAATTTTGCCTCTTGCGTTGTGTATAAAGATTCTTTTGAAAATCCGAATATTTCAGCAATCTTTTTAATGGGGTCGGCCACGTTATATATAAAGTATCCTCCTCCACATTTTTGAATGTAGTCACCGATTGTTGATTTTCCGCTCCCCATTTTCCCTGTAATTCCTATTATCATTTTCTTATAATTCAAAAAGAAAAATATTTCATTTTAATAAAAATGCCATGTATGATGTCGTTCAAACGCTCTTCTAAAAAACGAGATATCGACCATTATATATTGAGAAAAAAAGATGGAACAGAAAGAGATGTTCGTATGAAAAAATATCACGGGATTTCTGTAAGCAAGCTTAAACCTAATAAAGGATATAAACTCGTCCCTGTTTATAAATCCCATCATTCAAAACACGGCTCAAAACGTTCTTCAAGACGTTCTCGTCGTTCAAGACGTTCTCGTCGTTCAAGACGTTCTCGTCGTTCAAGAAAACGTTCAGCCTCTCAGCGTAAAAAAGCGAGAATGTACGCTCGTTCTAGACGTCTCGTTAAATCAACAAAGAAATATTCGAGACGTCCATCTCCTCCATATCCTGCGAATAGAATGTGTGGAATGAGAAAGAGAGGGAATGATGGGAATATGTATGTATCAAAGAGGGCTTCGAACGGAATCTGCAGATGGCAGAGAACATAAATTATTTTAATTTAAAATAATTATACATCGTTATCTGAATCTCCGTAATATCCGGAGCGCCCTGAACCACTTCTAAGTGGTGAATTTCTAGCTGGAATATCAATGAACTTTAAATCTCGAGGAGGGGAAGCACGGCGTGTGTTCGTTCTTCTGTTAGCAGTGTCTACTGACCCGATATCTGAGGAATTTTCAATAAATTCGATAGAAGATGGAGTATTTGCAGGGCTTATCAGTAAGTATTTACTACTATCAATCAGAGGATTATCTTCAGTTCTATGATACCTAATTAATATATTCTTCAACTCTTCTCTTTCAGTAACGTATCTCGCGAATATACCTGCATAATCAATCGCCATCGGATTTTCATCGAATAATACCTTCTCTGATTTCCCTGTTTCTTCTGAAAGCTTTCTTATATATTTATTGTAATCCGCAATTGCTTTATTCCATGTCTTCTCATTCTGCATGAGAAGCTGCATTTGATAATCGAACTTAGAAATCAAAGATTCAGTCGATTCATCATTTGTATCTAAAAGTTCTTCTAAAATTTTTCTAAACCCTTTTGACAAAATTACTTGTCTTCTATATGCATCTACGATTGATTTACCGTTTATATAAGGATTCTCTTCAAATTCAACAGCAGAGAGAACCCCTAAAAATTCTTTCTGCAGATGTAATACATCTCGTATCTTTCCAGCAATTATATGAACAATCTGGCTCGCATCTGCTCTCTCTAATGTTCTAATCTTAGAGATTAGAGTGCATAAAACGAATTCGTATCCTGTCATTCCAGTCTTAATAGGATATTCTAAAGATAGTATTTCTAATCCTCCAGAATTTTTATTTGTTGAATTAAATATTTTGATTGATGAAACATTTCCATCAACAGAATCTAAGGCTTGCTTATACAATGGAATCATAGAGATTTTAGATTTTGTTTTTCTATCTAGTCTTACAATGTTATGTAATTCTTTCAAATCTTTTCTGGCCAGTACTTCTTCTTGTATTTGGTATATTCCGAGTTTCTGTTCTAATTCAACAATTGATAAAACATCGCGTATCTCACGTGTTAATTCTCTAATTCTTAAACGTTCCTTCACGGCTTCTTCTTTTGGCATTTTTTCTAACCTAAATCCTGCTTCAGTTAACGCAGAAGCTAATAATTTATTCAATGCGACAATATCTTCATTGATTGCTGCTTTTGTAGCTTCTTGTATGATTTCATTACTTCTTGAAAGGTTTTTGATAAGAGCGAGAAGTTTAACAGGGTCTTCTTTTACGGGAACAGGTATTTTAAGTTTATCGTAAAGAATCTTCTTATATACAAGTTCGAGAAGTTTTATCTGCTTCTGTCTCTCTTTCAATGCTTCACCTGTAATATCGTCTCCAATAACGGTATTAATAGCTTGACGAATCTGTTCTATTTTCCGTAACAGAAGAGGGTCAGAATTTAATGTTGTTATCTTTTTGTATAAGACGTCTTGATACGCTTCTTGAACAGTGGGTGGTAGTAACATAGGAACTTTTTTGATAAACGAAGCTATAAATTTTTTCATTCCGTTAATGTCATCATTTTTATAAAGCACATCAAGTTTATCCATTAAACTCTTTCTTGCAGATTTATTCGGGTCGCTGTGTATTAACGATTTGGCAATTTTATATAGCTTTCTCTTAGATGTGGTGCGTCTTGCTTTTTCTGCTAATAATTCAGTATCTCGCATATTGACTTTTGACGATTTTTCTCTTATTGCGCTCTTAATAACATCACCATCATCTGATGATGAGGACGAACCAGCGCTTTCAATGCTACTTCCGCTACTGCTACTACTTCCACTTCTATCATCGTCATCGTCATCATCATTCTCTTCGATATCTTTTAATCGTTTCTCCAGTTCCGATTTTATCTTATCATTCACTTCTTGTGGAAGCTTCCCTTTTAAATATAGAGTATAAACTTCATCCATTAATTTTTTGGTCAGTTCATGATTGGTGTAGTTGATTATCTGATTCTTTTCATTTCGGATGATGGTAGTGGCGGCAACATCGTCAGACTTGATTTCGTAATAACCGTTTACGTCAATAGGAGGAATATCGTAAATAAAATGAGCTATATTCTTATCGATATCAGAAGACGACATTTCTGGGTTCTTCCCTTTTATAAGCCATCTTAACCACAAATTCCAAACTGTTGTAATTTTTATATTATCAATAAGAGATACCAATTCTCGTGCATTTTCTTTTTTTAGCAATTTCAATACTTGTTCTGTAGAGAGAGAATCTCCCCCTTCTTCCATTTCTATTAATTTTGTTAGAAACGGAATCTCTCTGTTCATGAACAGTTTATAAATAACTTTCTTATCATACGGAAGGATTAACAATTGTTTTCCTTCTTCAACATTTTTAACTTGTTTGTCGTAATCTTCTAAAAGTGCATTTTTTTCGTCCACAATACTACTATAGTACGGATACTGTTTCTTATTTAAGAGGTTTGTAAATGCTATTTTTAGTAAAAACAAATCAAACACTCTATCTATTCTAGCGTCTGTTTCTGTTTGAGCTTCGTTTACTAAAATGTCTCTAGCTAATTTATCTCTTATTTCCATCAATACTTTACCTACAAGATTCTCACCGAAACCGGATTGGTTACATCCTAAAGGGAGAGAATCGTCCATTCCAAACGATTCTCCTTTCGAGGATTCTCTTTTCGAGGATTCTCTGTTCGAGGATTCCATAATATATAGAATTTTATTATCTTTTGTTGATAAAAGGGCTGTTTTAAACGCTTCTCCATAAATCGCACTTTCCAACATCTGTGAAAAATATTTATTCAATGCTTCCATGCAATAAATATTTCGTTCGGACAATAAACATTTATTGGTAAGTTCGTGTAGAGAAAGCTCTCTATTGTTTGTTCCCAATAACATAGTCTTTTTTAAAGATGCTAATTCAAGAGGTGTAAGTTGTCTTCCAGATTTTATATAAAATTTGTTATTGTAGTCTTGTATTTTTTTATCTATATTCCAAGAAGTTGAAGGAGGCTTTGTAGAAGCATTTCGAATAATCTCTTTATTACTGCCGTATGCAGCAAGATGAGAGTAAATAAAGTTGGATACTGAAGGATATTTTTTTCTTTCGATGTTCATAAAATGAACAGTGTTATTTGACAATTCTCCGTACGGAGAATCAGAAGGATTGTAGATAGTTATCTCCATTTATTATTATTTATTTTTCTTCTTAACAAAAATTTTACAAAATGAAAATTTTGTAAAAGAACAGAGAAAAGAAAACGATGCTCGGAAGAATACTTTTCGTTTCATATCTTTACGTCGTTGTAATAGGGATGGTTCTGTGGCGTTTAGGATTTTATGAATCTTCTTCTTTTTTTAATTTCGGATGTTCAGAAGAGCATCCTATATTTTTCTTTAATAAAAAAATAACATCAATGACAACATTCTATTTTTTACAAATAATGATGTTCATTCATCAATTGCTTAATAACATAATGAATACAACAGTATATCCATGGATTCTTAATGTTGTTCAGAATAGAAATTGTAGAAAGTTAGAAATATCAATTCCGAGAGCTTTAATATATGTTAATATGTTTGATTTATATTCTGAGATAGATCTAGTCTTGATTCTTATTGGATTTAATTCTCAAATATCTTTTATCATTACTGTATGTTTCGCTAACCTTATTTCAACAACTATAATTAATGGGAGATATCTGCAAGATAAGAAGAGAGAAGAATCGTTATTAAATTCGGAAGAAATGATATAAATTTTTATAAATTTTTATAGAAATAAAATGAAGAAAACTTACAGCTTTGGAGTTGGTTATCTTGATGAAAAAACTGGTAAGTTTTTACGAAACAAAGTGGAGTGGGATGATATAGATTTAGATGATTTACTTGATGAAAATTTTGATTTTCGAAATAAGAAAGCTAAAATTTATAAAGGAAGATTATATCTAACAGGAAAATGGCCTTCTTATTTTGCAGCTGAGGGAGATGAAGAGGGTGGAATATGTCTCGATTCAGACCAAAAATATCCCCTAAAAATTGGAAGGAAGAAATATTACCTATGGACTAAAGGAGAGCCACGACTTGAAAAAGGAGATAAATCGCGGAGACGTTCTTCTCGTAAATCAAGACGTTCTTCTCGTTCGAGAAGCGTTTCAAGACGTTCTTCTCATTCAAGAAGCAGATCAAGACGTTCTTCTCGTAAATCAAGTCGTTCTCATTCGAGGAGTGTTTCAAGTCGTTCTCATTCGAATAGTGTTTCATCGCCTAATATCAAAACATATTCAGTTCATGTTAGATTACAGCCAGCGAACGGAGGCGCAATTTTAAAAAATATCACACCCACGAAACAGATGATTGATATTATTAAAAAAGAGGGATTAGCAACCCTTAAATATACTTGGGGTGTAGCACATCCTAAGGTTGATGTAAAAGGAAGTAAAGTATATTTTTCTGGAAATTTTAAAGAGAAAATGGAACAAGATTATCTTAGTTTGGATGAAGATGGCAATTTTCCTGTATCATATCAAGGGAAGAAATATTTAATTGATACTAGAGGGACTCCTAAACTAGAAACTAATTATAGATAAAAATGATTTTTTTCTTTTTAAAGAAAAAGGAAAAAATGTCCTACGATACTCAGATTGATATCGATAATGAATGGGCGAATGAAGGAGAATACAAACAGAAACATGACCGAAAAAATCTGTTGGAAAAGTTACAACAGAAAGACGTTAGCGATTTTACTGATGAATTTGTAGAAAAATATTTACATTATTCATCAAACCGAGAATATCCTAAAGATTACAAGTTTGCTTCTGTACGTTGGCTCATTGAATTTATAAAACAGAATGAGAACGTCACTAAGACCTTCACATTTCTTTATGAAAAGGGAGATTACAGCGCATGTCAATGGGTGTGGTTAAATGTTTGGGGGAACAAGGGAAATCAGAATGAAATAATAATGGCACAGAAAATATTACATGAAAGAGGTATTGATAAAAACAATTACCTCTTTGATTCGGATGAACGTTATAAAACATTCTTAGTTTAACAATGTTCCATTCTTAGTTTAATAAATTTATCAAAAATAAATTTATTCACATGCATCTGCATCAAACGTTTTTGTTTTCCACATCACGTATTCAGAATTATTAATATTGAATTCGTATTTTGTTAAAGTTTCATCCATATCAGATTCATTAATATTATCAAAAAATATTTTATCTCCTTCCCCCATCCAACACAGATAATTTACGGGTTCCATCTCTTCAACTTCGTTCTCAATTCTTAGACGAATTCCATCTGTGCAATCGAACATAAAATCTTTTGCCGAAAACATTTCTCCAAGAGCTTGCTCTGTATAAAATTTCTGTTGCATCTTATATATTCTATTTTTTCTTTAATTGAAGAAGAACAGCTTCGCAGATTAATTTATGAGATTCTAATAAACTTAACAACGCTGTATTATCCGAATCTTGTGGAGATGATTTATTGTCATCATCTTCCTCCTCAATAGAAGAATCATCCTCTATAACAGATCTATCTTCTTCATCGTCAGATTCATTATGTCTTAAACTAGATAGCATTCTTGAAAATACATCGTTAAACTGTTGTTGTGTGAGAGAATTGAAAGGAGGAAATTGGGGAGAAGATGCGTTAGGTAATTTCCGTTCAGGCTCAGACATTTTATTTTGTAACATTATATTTAAAAAACATATTGTATAAATATGTTTTTCATATTTTTATTTCTTCTTTATTCAATCGAGGAACATCGTTGATGCTTGATGTTTCAACAAAATTAAACGTAGGAGCTTTCCTTACGAACAATAGACGTTGGTGAATATTTTTTCGACATACAGGGCAGTTGATAATATCTCGTGATAACATATTCTGACAGCAATCGAAACATATAGTACATGACCTACAACAGACAGAGAAACAATGAGTGGAATCAGATAGGCACACAACACACGTCATATTTATAATTTTTCCAATAAGAAATTATAATTCATTTTTAAGGGAAATTACAATCTCCCTTCCCCATCTCTGTATCTTTCCACTCTATCAATCCATTTTTCAACATCATCTACTTGGTCATAATTTCTATGTTTCTTCTGATACACGAGAATACGTTTTAATAGGCGCAATGCTGTGGAAGCTCCACCTCCATAAACATCTCTCTTTACATTTTCAGAGACAATCTTGCTACCTACTCTTCCGTTCTTAACGTACATCAGGTTCCCTTCTACAAACAATCTAGGGAACCTATCTCTATTTTTAATATCATCAAACTGTTTAGCTTTTGAAAAATTATTTTTTAAACCAGACCGAGCATCACTTCTTAATTTTCTTTCGTTTTCTTCTGCTCTTTTACGTCTCTCATTTCTTCTTTTTCTCATTCTGCTCTCTCTAGATTTTCGAGCAGATTTAGACATTTTTTTCAATCTTGAATCTCTACGTGTTTTCCAATTTTTAGAACGTGAGGAACGTCTAGAACGTGAGGAACGTCTAGAACGTGAGGAACGTCTAGAACGTGAGGAACGTCTAGAACGTGAGGAACGTCTAGAACGTGAGGAACGTCTTTTTGAAGAACGCATTTTATTTTTTGAAACATTATTTTTGTAAAAATAATGTTCATTGAAGAACAGCATCTCCTGAATAAATTGCATAAGCCATTTCTAAAGGCATTTCAGGTTCCCCTTTTCTCTTATTCACAGCGTTGTGAAAATCAACATAGAATTTAAACAGGCCATCACGTGTAGCACATACAGTATCTAGTTTGCATTTGTTACTATCTACATAAGCCATACAATGATGTCTACATGATGCACATGGAATCTCATAAGGAAGTGCTAATATTCTATTCTTCATAATTTCCGCTACAGTAGTTGATGCTTGTTCAGGATAGTAAAAAGCTGAGAGGTGAAGAGATTTCCAAAACGCACTCCCCCAATAATCTGGAGCTGATGTGTTAATTTTATTCGGAAGTTTTACTAACGTTTTGTCTCCATACTTCTTCCCCATATATTCTCTGAGTTCATGCTTTCTATTTAATGAAGGGGGGATGTCTCTATGTGAGACATCCTTGTGAGAGACATCCTTGTGAGAGATATCCTTGCGAGAGACATCCTTGTGAGAGACATCCTTGTGAGAGATATCCCTCGGATTCTCCCATCTATCAGGAGGGAGAGAATCAAATCCTATCGGTTGAAAATTTTCTCGTTGTTGAAAGCTTTCACGTAAAGATAAATCGTGGTCGCATGAGTATTTAAAATATTTCTCCGCTGTGCTATACATTTATTTGTTATAAAAATTTATTCTATAAATATTTTTGAATTAGATTTTATTTGACAGGGTAAAATCTGGTTGATGTTTTAATCAAACTAAATTGATGTTTTAATCAAACTAAATTGATTTTTTTATCCAACCAGAACGCGATTCCTAAAGTTAATACGAGAAGGAACGTTACGTATATAGCCTGATTCTTTACTATTTTCCCGCCGTATTGAACTAGCATATTTTTCGCTAAATCGTTGAGTCCTAATACCGTGAGAAGGCATAAAGAATATAAGAATATCTGAGCGGCATTATTCTTTATTTGTATCTCTTCTTCTTCAGGAATGAAACTTTTCACTTTCACCTTCTTATCCGTAGTCATTTATTAAAATGAAATATATTTTCTTCTTAACAAAAGAAAATGCCATCTGTAAATATTGAACATAAAACGAAATTACTCAACGAACTTTCAGCAATAAGAAAATATTTTGAAAATTTATCAGAACTAACGAAACAAGAATTATCTTATTTATCTCTCGTTTCATGGATCGAGGGGTTCGTTAAGTCAATATGTTATTTTGATCATTTTACAATAATGAGAGATGAATTGGATTCATCATATACAAGAAACACTTTTTACGATAGTCTTGAAGACTGTTTTTGGAATCCTTCTAACGGCTCGTTTGAAAATGCTTGTGTAGAAATAAAGAAATTTATGACTTCGTGAATTTTCGTCATTGTAAATTTATTTTTTTACAAATAAATGTCAGAAGAACTTTGGAAGCTTTCTCTTTACGATTTAAATGTTACGAAGCTTTACGATGAGAGTAAAGAACTTATAAAAGATGGAGGGTTTACACAAAGTAATATAATCGATGTGTGTCTAGCATTAATGAAGCTTGTTGAACAATACAATTTAGAAGGAAAACAGAAGAAGGAATTAGTTTTAGCTGTTCTTAAAAAATTATGTCTCGAATTTGGGATACCAGAATCAACTTTAGATTTTATTTCCATAATGATTGACAGATTCGTTTCCATTGATAATAGAGAGGTGAGAATAGCTGGAAAGAAAGTTTGCTGTTTCTAACATTCCAGCTGTTTGCTGTTTCTAACATTCCAGCTGTTTGCTGTTTCTAACATTCCAGCTGTTTGCTGTTTCTAACATTCCAGCTGTTTGCTGTTTCTAACATTCCAGCTGTTTGCTGTTTCTAAC
>JACCDY010754535.1_pt1 | contig 28402 bp, 26 predicted proteins | sample 7446391 | NCBI WGS metagenome assembly JACCDY01 (sample SAMN15323451, study PRJNA562643) | freshwater metagenome | isolation source: river surface water | place: USA:Blue River Watershed | collected 2017-08-18 | reverse complement strand
GTGCTGCATGTACCGTTACTGCAACATTTAGTGCTAATACAGCCTGTACCTTCACCCAAAACTATACGGCTCCAGCTGCATGCAACTGTGCTATTTCAGCGATTACAGCCACACCATCAGCTTGTAATAATAGTCAATACTCATTAAGTGGTTCTATTACATTTACTAATGCACCTGCAACTGGAACTTTAACCATTACGAATAGTTGTGGAGGATCACAAACGTTTAACGCACCTTTTACATCACCACAAGCTTATACATTAACCGGTTTAACTGCTAATGGTGCTGCATGTTCGGTTACGGCTACATTTTCAGCCACACCGAGTTGTACTTTAACACAGAACTATACAGCTCCAGCTTCTTGTAACTGTTCAATATCAGCGGTTTCAGCTACACCTACGGCATGTTCAGCGAATCAATATTCATTAAATGGAAGTATTTCATTTGCTAATGCTCCTTCTTCTGGAACATTAACCGTTACTAGCAGTTGTGGAGGAACACAAACGTTTAATGCACCATTCACATCGCCACAGGCTTATTCTTTGGCAGGTTTAACAGCAAATGGAGCAGCTTGTTCCGTTACCGCATCTTTTAGTGCTATTCCTGCTTGTACTTTTACACAGAACTTTACAGCACCTGCCTCTTGCAACTGTTCTATGACCACATTAACAGCAGTACCTACTGCTTGTTCTAATAACTTATATAATGTTTCAGGTTCTCTATCTTTTGTAAATGCCCCAACAACAGGAACATTAACCATTTCATCTCCTTGTGGAGGGAATTTAGTAGTTAATGCGCCTTTCACTTCTCCACAAGCCTTCACATTTCCTAATTTAAATGCGAATGGTGCCACATGTACGGTTACCGCGGTATTTAGTGCGAATGCGGCTTGTACGTTGTCTCAAAACTATACAGCACCTGCGGCATGTGCAACCCCAGGATGTGTATCAGACCCTTTTTGTACAGGAACGACGATAACATTTCCTGCTGGAACTAATCAAACTGACGCCTCAATAACTTATCCTAATAATAATTATGGTTGTTTAGGTTCTTCACCTAATCCGGCATGGTATTATTTTCAGATTGCAAATGGGGGTAGTTTAGGATTAGATATGACTAATTCATCAGGAGTAGATATCGATTATATATTGTATGGTCCATATACGGATTTAGCAAATGCTAATGCGAATTGCGATAATATGGGGAATGGAACTACCACAAATGTTGTGGTGGATTGTAGTTTTAGCACAGCAGCAACAGAATCCGCATTTATTACTAACGCTCAACCGGGCGAGGTTTATGTTTTATTGATTACTAACTTTTCCAATACATCTACGAATATTAGTTTTACTAATAATAATAGTGGTACGGCAACAACAGATTGTTCGATAGTTGCTCCAGTATGTAATTTCACCGCATTTACGGGAACTGTTTCATCATGCGATGGCATAACAAATCAATACACGTTAACAGGTACAATAAGTTATGCAGATGCACCAACTACAGGAACGTTAACATTAACAAATTCATGCGGAGGAACGCAAACGTTTAATGCCCCATTTGGCACATCCCAAAACTTCACTTTTACAGGGAATTCAAATGGCGCTTCATGTGTTATTACTGCTAGTTTTTCCGCTGATGCATCTTGTTCTGCAACATTGACTTATACAGCACCTCCATCTTGTACTTGTCCTGCAGAAGTTGGTACCTATGTTACTACGGTAACAGGTGATGCTAATTCATTATCCATGTTATGTTTTGGGGATCAAATTGATATTACTTCTAATAATAATTGGACCCCACCAGTAGAAATTATTGGAGCAACAGATCCATTATCTCCTAATTATGACCCAACCGCTCCGACCTATGATCCAGGAATAGCTTGGTTGGTATATAGCTGTCCACCAACAGTTGCGTTAAACCCAACTATGTCAACAGCAACAGGGTTAACTATTCCAGATGATCCATGCTTACAAGGTGTGGTAGCTAGTACACCAACTATAACAGACATAAATGATTTGTCATTAATTAATGCATTTCCTGCTGGAACTTTTACAAATAATACTGTTTATTTAGTGCCGTTAACCATGTATAGTTTAGTTGATGGTATTTATAGTTACGTTGTTTTACCTGCAGATCCATGTTTTGAGCTTGGAATACCGATTGCGGTTCAATATCTACCGCAAGTAACTGCAACACAAACGCAAAATTGTGCAAACGGTACTGTTACAGCAACGGTGAATGGGGGAGCAGCACAGTTGAATGGAACTAACTTCACTTTAGTACCTGGAAGTATTTCGCCTGCAAGTGCTACAGCTGTGAACGGTACAACAACAAATGGAGGAAATATTATTTTAGGAAATCTAACTACAGGACCGTATTCATTTGATATCGAAGACGCTAATGGTTGCCCTGTAACTGTTTCCGGAACTTTCACAGGTGCTCAAAACGCGTCTCTAAGCTATTCTGATGATTTATTTTGTTTGAATGACCTTAATCCATCAGCTCAAATTTCAGGTACGTTAGGTGGCACATTTGCTAGTGGTCCAGGTTTAACATTGAATCCAACTACAGGTGCTATAGATTTAATTTCATCTACTCCTGGAATTTATACAATTACATATACAACACCAGGACCACTTTGTCCAGGTAATGATACATACACAATAACGATTGAAGATTTCCCTGTTGTCGACGGGGGGCCTGACTTAACGTTGTGTATTGGAAATCAAATAACATTGGAAGGATCCGGCGCAGTAAATTATTCTTGGAATAATGGGATGCAAAATGGAGTTCCGTATCTACCTAACATGGGAGAAACTGAATTCATTGTGGTAGGAAGTACGAATGCTGGTTGTACAGGAATTGATACTGTATTAGTAACTGTAATTACGGATTGTGTAGAGGAAGAAGAAGTGATCTTCTGGGTTCCAAATACATTTACTCCAGATAATGATGAATTCAATCAAAATTTTCATGCGGTATTTTATTCAGGATATGACCCATATTCTTTTGAAATGGATATTTTCAATCGTTGGGGAGAATTAATTTGGGAAAGTCATGATGTGAATGCTGGATGGGATGGAACTTACAACAATGGAATGAAAGTACCAGACGGAGTTTATACGTGGAAAATCAAATTCAAACGGAAACAAAATGATAAAAAACTTACATCAGTAGGTCATGTTACTGTTATTCGATAAGTTTGCTAGCCATTCCAAAGTATTAATACCATCTGCGTAATCAGTGAGTGCAGGACTTTGAGAATTTCCAAATGGGATGTAATCATTTCCTATAATTACTTGAATTTTTTCCTTGTTAGATTCTAAAATCGAATTTAATTCATTATTGGAAGTATACCTGTAGTAGTGTATCATAGAAACTGGCGAAAATAACTGATTGGTTTCTTTAAGTAAAACGAAGTTATTGTCTAATACATTTTCTTGGTTTAGCAAGTGTATGGCTCTATTGTAGTCATAATTATTGCCATATTTTTTGTTATTAATTATTTCGCCATATGGAACAATTGCTTCAAAAAATAAATTCAAATTAAAATCAACTGGAATCAATAAAAAACTGACATTTCGGCAACCTTTACCAAAATAGTTAAAGATGTCTAAACCAAGTAAATTTAGTTCTTCAGTAGTTTCATTTCCTTTTATTACTGCAATTGATGTCCTATTATTCCGGAATAATCGTGGTACATGTCCAAAATATTTTTCAAAATGTAAATTGGCATTATCACTACCTGCTGCGATAACAGCTTCAATATTTTTAACTAATCCAAACTCAATAGAAATAACTTCATTTAATTTTGGATGCATTTTAGTTAACCACTCTAAAAATTTAGGTAACAGAATTTTGTCCTCGGAACTTAATTTCACACAAGCATGATTACCTGAAACTAATACACAAAGTAGATCGTGAAACCCAACTAGTGGCAAGTTTCCAGCCATTATAATTAGAATTCGTTTAGGGTTATCTGTAAATGAGTATGCTGAAATCCATGGTTGAATATTTTCAGTGGAAATCATTTTACCTAATTCCAATAATGATTTTCTAACACTTTCTTCTGTAAACCAACCATTATGATTTTTTTGTTGCTGAATGATTAAAGAAAATTCTTCAAATTCACGTTGAGTAAAGCGATTTGCTTTTGTTGGGTCAAATTCATTGTTACCTAATGCAATAAAAAAATCATGTAGGGATTGAATTGCTTGAAGAATTTCTTGTCTTTTCATTCTTCAAAGATAATTTGACTTATTGAAAGACTCTCAAAAAAATAAAATAAACCAAAACTTTTATCGATTCGAACAAAAGGTTTACTAATCCGTTTGTATCTTTGTAACCAAAATTTTGGAGATATGGCAATTACAATAACTGATGAATGTATAAACTGCGGCGCATGTGAACCTGAATGTCCAAATAATGCCATTTACGAAGGAGGGGCAGAGTGGAAATATTCTGATGGTACTACCCTCAAAGGAATTATAGAAACATTAGACGGGAATGAAATACTTGCAGATTCACCTTTTGAACCAGTAAATATGGATGTATATTATATTGTTCATGACAAATGTACAGAATGTGTTGGTTTTCATGATGAGCCTCAATGTGCTGCTGTATGTCCAGTAGATTGTTGTGTTGATGATCCCGATTATAGAGAATCTGAGGATGAATTATTAGCAAAAAAGAATTTTATGCATTTGTAAAAAATGCCCCAATAATAAAAATGAAACAAATTACTTTTACTTCAATCGACGAAGCTATCGATTTGGTTGATCACTTGGACGATGATGGTCTAGAGAATCTATGTGAGAAACATGCCACCGCACAACCTGAATTAATAGACTATATTTTATCAGCAGCTGTGGAGTATGAAAATCCTGATTTGGAAGGATTACTCGTTTATTATTTTTGTCTTTTAATGGAATCGTATTCTCACGCAGGTTGTTCATTAAATAAAATTGAGGTAAAAGATATTGAGGAGTTTGAACAAGAATTTTTATCAATTTTGGAGACATACTTTGAAGAAGACAACCTAGATCTTCTTGAAGAATATACCGGACAAGCCGACCTAGTTCATTTTATGTTAGTTGAGATATCAACACCTGATGAAGATGGAACTACCTTGGAAGATGAAACAGGAGTTCAATTGTTTATTTCAATGATGGCGTTAATTTCATTAGTTGCCAAAACGAATAATTAATTACCAATCCCTTTTTTTCATTACTGTATACGTACCAAAGAGAAACAATAATGAATAAACTACTGCTGAAAATGCGGTTGTGTATGGAATTTCAAATGTGTATTTTCCACCGGTTAACGATTCAATAAAATTAATGCGCTGAAATGGCTCTTCTACCAATTTAGACATGGTATTTAAAGGTAAATAATCGGTTATCAAGTCTACTTTTTCTGTAATGTTTCTTCCGTTCGCATCGAATTTTTCAATAACTCTAGATTGATATTCAATTATGGTTAATATTACTTCAATCACCCACCAGATAAAGAAAGTAAGAAAAACAAATACTACCCTTTTGATTAATACGGTAATGAAAAGTAGAAAAGTTAAAAAAGTGAATAGTTTTAAAAAATAGCCCACTATAAAATAACTCTCTTTAAAAATTAACTCAATTTCCGTTGATTTTGAAAAAGAAAAACCTAGTAAAAAACCCATGATTACCACAAGGATTGTGGATATAAAAGAAAGTATTGAAATGGTTAATACCTTTGAGATTAAAAATTCTTTTCTACTTAATCCATCTATAATATTCTGCTTAAACATTTTAGTGGTAAATTCATTGGAAATCGTAAATATCACAATTAACCCAAGAAAGATTTTTAGAAGGCCGGTGAAGTAAGCGAGAAAATTCCATATTTGAGGAAAATCTAAAAAACCTTGATCTATTAGTTTAATAGAAATACCTAAAATCGGAACGGTCTGGGAACAAATTAAGGTAAATCCAACAACCAACCCAAAATAAATAGTTGAAAACAAGATTACCGGAAAATAAGAATAGTTTTTTAACCACTCAATACGTATAAGTCTTTTCATTTATGGTATTATTTTACAAGTTCTAAAAATTGTTCTTCAAGTGACTCTTTTTGCTTGACTAAATGGCTGAGGAAAATTCCTTTTTTCACTAAATATATATTTAATTCTTCCGCTGAAACATCTTGATCAATTGAAGCGATAATTTTAGTTTCTTCTATTTTTATATTATTAAAGACATTCATTTGTTGAAGGGCATCAGATAATTCTGTTAGATTAGCTGATTGTAAAATAAAATAGCCTTTTGTGGATGTCATCGCCGAAACCTTTCCACAATAAAGAGAGACTCCTTTTTTCAATATAATTACATGGCTGCAAACTTTTTCAACTTCATCTAATAAATGACTTGCCAATAAGATTGTTGTTCCGAGTGATGCAATCGATCTAATTATTTCGCGAATTTGAATAATCCCTTCAGGATCCAAACCATTGGTTGGTTCATCAAGTATGAGAACTTCTGGATTATTTAACATCGCTGAGGAAATTGATAATCGTTGTTTCATTCCTAAGGAAAAAGTAGCGAATTTATCTTTTTTTCTATCTAATAATCCAACTAGGTTTAATACTTCATCAATTCGCTCGTAAGAAACACCTTTAATTTCGCAAATAATTTTTAGATTTTTTTCTGCGGATAAAAAAGTGTAAAAGTTAGGCTGTTCTATTATAGCACCAATTCTTTTTAAAACTTCGGAGCTTGTTCCTGATTGACCAAACCAAGACCAATTTCCTTCAGTTGGATTTATTGTTGAAAGTAATATTCCTAACGTAGTAGATTTTCCACTTCCATTTGGTCCAAGTAATCCATAAACATTTCCCTTTTCAACAGAAAATGATATTGAATTAACGGCATTGATTTTACCAAATCGTTTACTTAGGTTGCGAACTTCCAGAATGTATTCCATAAATTAATTTTATGAATTAGTTTTTATTCAAAATAAATTGTTGGTTGGAAATTGATGTAATTTCTACCGATTTGCTATAACCCAAAATAAAATCCAGAGCAGATCTATTCGGTTTATTATTTTTTCTTTTAGTGGAAATCGTTTTAATTTGAGTTGTGTAACTTTTTGTCATAGGCAATTTTTCATTTCAAACGATTAAAAGAGAGTTATATTTTATTAGTCAAAGAAAAAGCCAGATATTAATCTGGCTTTCAATAATCTTTTCTACTTTAAAAATGCCTTTATTATGCCATTGTACTTGGTGTTCCAAAGTTCATTGGTGGTAAATTATTCGAATTATTTTCATTTATTCTGCCAAAATTCTCTTCATATTTTTCAATGTTATCTGATAATGCTTGAAGGAATCTCTTGGCATTTTCAGGAGTCATTATAACTCGTGAACGAACTTTTCCTTTGGGCATACCCGGCATAATTTGAATGAAATCACATACTACTTCAGCAGGGGAATGCGTAATTATTGCAAGATTAGAATATACACCTAAAGCTGTTTCTTCAGATAATTCTATGTTCATTTGATTTTCTTGATTTTCCATGGTACTAATTTCTAACGTTCTAATCCTGCTAAATATCTTTCTGCATCTAAGGCAGCCATACAACCCGTTCCCGCTGCTGTAATTGCTTGTCTGTATATTTTATCTGCAGCATCTCCTGCTACAAAAACACCGGAAACATTCGTTTTTGAGGTTCCTGGTTGAGCATATTTAATATAACCAGTTTCATCTAAATCGATATAGTCTTTGAAAATATCCGTATTTGGTTTGTGCCCAATGGCAACGAAAAAACCTGTACAAGGAATGGTTGTAGTTTCTCCAGTAACACTATTTTTTACAAGAGCACCTGTAACACCATTTCCATCTCCTAAAACTTCTTCCGTTTCAGAATTAAAAAGTATGGTAATATTTTCAGTCTTTTTTACCCTGTCAGCCATTATTTTAGAAGCTCTAAAGTCATCTTTTCTAACCAACATAGTAACTTTGGTACAAAGTTTCGATAAATAATGAGCTTCTTCACAAGCAGAGTCACCGGCACCCACAATAACAACTTCCTGACCTCGATAGAAGAATCCATCACAAACGGCGCAAGCAGAAACTCCGCCTCCATTTAACAAATATTTTTGCTCACTTTCTAAACCAAGGTATTTTGCAGAAGCACCCGTGGATATGATAATAGTATCAGCATGAATTTCATGACCTTCTTCCGTCCAACATTTGTGTATTGGCCCTGTGAAATCTACTTTATTAATAAAACCAAAGCGAACATCTGTTTCAAAACGCTTTGCTTGTGCTTCTAATTCAACCATCATTTCTGGTCCACTAATTCCTTGAGGATATCCAGGAAAGTTTTCCACGTCATTCGTAGTTGTTAATTGTCCTCCGGGCTGCATTCCTTGATACAAAACGGGCTTCATGTCAGCGCGTGCCGCATAAATTGCAGCAGTAAAACCCGCTGGACCTGAGCCAATTATTAAACATTTGATTTTTTCTGGTGTATTCATTTATATCTGATTTTGAACTACAAAAATAACTATTTAGATTCATAATAAATCCACTTAAGTAACATTCAATTTGATTATTTGTTGTATTAATTTGCCATTTTGTAATGAAGGCCGATACCTAATACCGATTTAAATTGTGTTCGTGGGCCATAGTTGCCGTTGATGTCTTTTACTTTGATATCATCGTCATAAATTAAATTGAACTGTGTGGATGCGGAAAAAAGTTTATTCACTTTAAATAGAATGATTAATTCGGCATTAATATCAATGTTTTCAGGGTGGTCACTATAATTACTAAATAATTCAAGTTTTGATTTTAGATCAATATTTTTCATCAACGCTTTATTCCATTTCATTTTAATATACGCTCCATATTCTTCTCGGAAGTTTCTTCCTGGCATTACGATGTTTCCTAACGCATCTTTACTTGCTTTTTCAACCCCGAAAGCCCCAGTATTTGCTAAGGTTTGATCCATTACTATCGTTCCTTTGAATGCAAAGGGGGATGCGAAAATAGAAAAGTTCTCATTTTTTATGTAATCCAATCCAAAAGCAACGTTCAGATAACCAGGGGCGAGAAAAGTAGAGACTTTAACTGAATCATTTGGTAAATTGAATCCACTTAAAAATTGGGTTTTAAAACCTGTATTAAAAGAGAAGAATAGATGTTTTGAAAATTTTTGGCCATAAATGCTACTGAAATCAATACGGTCGTCTGTTTTTTGAAGAGAATTACCAACCAAATTATCGAAATATTTTATTCCCCCCAAAGCGATCAGTAAATCTGTAGACCATTTTGAATCACCTTTTGAATAATAATTACCTGTACTAATGGTTCCAATCAATGATAAATTATTCCTTCCTCCCGCATTCCAATTGACAAAAGTGGATTGTGTACCTGTTAATTGGTAAATCATTTTAAACTTCCAGGGTTTCTCTATTTTTATAGAGTCTTTTTTAATCGGAAGAGAATCGTTTGCAAAACTCTCATGAGAGGTAAATACAAAAATTAACACCTTAAATACAAGGTTTGTTACTTTGTGTATGTTAATTTTGTGTTTCAATTTAACAAAGGTAATTCATGAAAATATTTCTACACGCAATGACGATAATTGGTTTCATAATTTTTGTGAACAATTTTTCTATTTCTCAATCGGTTGATTATTCCATTACTACCAATTGGGCTATTTTACCCGATCAGCCAAATTCGCCTGTTTCGGAGTTTATTCAAGATTCTTCATGGATTAGTAAGGCAGATGTCTTTTATGTTTACCCAACCTTATTTTTAGACAAATCCGATACGAACTGGAATATAACGATTGAAAATGAAGGTCAGCGTAAAACAGTTACTGAAAAGGCTGTCAAGTTTCAAGCTTCTGCTTGGGCCGAAAGTGGTAGATTATTCGTTCCCTTTTATCGTCAGGCCCATATTCGATCCTATAGAAAATTAAATCAAGGTGGTAAAGAAGCGCTGCTTTTGGCTTATTCAGATATCAAGTCTGCTTTTCAATATTATCTTGAGCATTATAATAATGGTAGACCAATTATTCTTGCTGGTCACAGTCAAGGTTCAACCCATTTGTCTTTATTACTGAAAGATTTTTTTGACGGAACCCCATTGCAAAAACAACTAGTAGCTGCATATATTCCCGGTATTGGTATTGATAAAAACAATTATGATTCTCTCCAATTGATGAAGTCTCCTGATGAAATAAATGGATTTGTAACTTGGAATACATTTAAGAAAAAAATAAATAAAGAAAAGTTTGAATTGTGGTACAAAGGAAAATTAGTTGTGAATCCTATTACGTGGGACATGACTAAACAGGCCGCAAGAGAAAATCACAAGGGATTTTTATTTTGGAATGGCAAAATGTATAAGCAGAGTTTTTCAACAAATTTGATTGATGGTGCAATTTGGATTACAACGCCACATTTCCCTTTTCGCACCATGGCTTTAACCTTAGATGATTATCACTTAGGGGATGTTAATTTGTTTTGGGAAGATATTCGTTTAAATTCTAAGCAAAGATTAGAAAAATGGAGTAATTCTCAAAAATAGATTTAATATCGAATCATAAAATGTTGCTTAGTTTGTTGTTTTTTAGGAATAACTATACCTAATCGAAATAAATCTATTGTCACATGAAAATTATCTGATTGAATAATTTCATTCCATGCCTCAAACATGGATGAACTCCATCTAATATCATCTAAAATAAAGATGGTGTCGTTATGGGCATGTGTTTTTAATTTTTCCAAATAATCTATTAATGCTAACCCATCATGGTGTCCATCGATGAAAATTAAATCATACTTTTCGCTCGTTAGTTTCGAAATAAAGGAATGAAAAGTTTCATTAATAGTTTGAAAAGTTAAGTCCAAATCATTAAAATTTTCAATTGCAATAGCAAGTGTTTCAGGACAACCTTCGACCGTTGTAACATTCGCTTTAGGAAAGCCTGTTTTTAGATGAATGCTACCAATTCCAATCGATGTTCCAAGTTCCAGGATTTCGCCCGGTTTATAGAAATGTGATAATTTGTACAGAAGGTCACCATATTTACCTTTGGAAGAACTGATATTAAAAATTGATTGTACCTTTCTACGTGATTTTAATTTTTTTGATCCTGCACCAAAATCAGTGATAGCAATTGAAGTGTTTGAGGATTTTAATTTGGAGAAAAGAGCTGCTCTTTGATTAATAAATAGTGGGGGCAGATCAATTTTCAAGCATTTATCCACAAAATCATATACAAAAGGTGAATGAATTCCATGCCTACCTTTGGCAAGAACAAAATATTTGATAATTTCGAGCGGTAATATCACGATACAAAAATAAGGTATATTCTAGCATGAAAGTTTATTCTTCCGATTCAAGTTTGATTCAAGGTCAAAAAATCAAAAAAGGGAATCAATTTATTCATGTGATAAAACCTTGCAGATTAGACGAAGGAATTATTTCCTTGTCAGATTTGAATTTAGAAGTTCAGTTGGAAGGTGATTTAACTTGGTTTATTCCTGCATCCGGATCAGGTTCAAGGATGTTTCAACTTTTACATGATTATTTAAACGATTTAATAGTTTCAAGAGAATTGGAAATTTTTATTTCGAATTTGAATCTTTTTCCTTTTTTTGATATGCTCCCTGACCAACTCAAATCTTGTTCAACTCACAATCAAGAACAACTCCTTGAGTTGATTAAATTCGTACTTTTTGAAAATGGGTTGAATTTTGGTAGCCTTCCTAAAGGATTAATACCGTTTCATCGCACACACAAAGGTTTTACTACTTCATTTCAAGATCAAATTGAACAAGGTCAGTTAATTTTTACTGGTCCTACCCAATTCCATTTTACTATTCAGGAAAATTATCAATCCCAAATTGAACAAAACATTAATAAAAGCGAAAAGGTAAAAGATAGTTCCGTTACATTTTCATATCAATCACCGGAAACAAATTCTTATGTGTTTGACAGTCAATTAAACTTGGTGTTTGATAATCATTCATCTCCTTTAAAAAGGCCATCAGGACATGGTGCATTGTTACGCAATTTGAATGAAGTTCAATCGGATTATATCTTGATTAAAAATATTGATAATGTACAGCATTTAAGTAAGAGTAAGTTAACTTTAAATTATTGGAATGATTTAATTAAATTAACTCAAGTGATTAAAAATCAACTATTTAAGTTGTATAAAAATCCAAAATTGGAAGTTTTCTTGGAATTGAATCAAAAATATCATTTCACATCCAAAGAGAATCTTGAAATGTTGGTTGGTGATGAGCAAATTCAGACATTCATTAATAGACCAATTCGTGTTTGTGGTATGGTGAAAAATAGTGGTCAACCAGGAGGTGGTCCTTTTTGGGTGGAGAAAAATGGAGTTGTTTCTAAACAAATAGTAGAAAAAGCACAAATTGCACCTACGCTATCACAGCAGCAAATAGTAGAGCAAAGCAGTCATTTTAATCCTGTAATGATTGTAGCTTCTGTCAAGGATTATCAAGGTGTTAAATTTAACCTCACAGATTTCAAAGACGATGAATCCTATTTTATTGTTCAAAAAAGGCATGAAGGTAAGGATGTGCAATTTATCGAAAATCCTGGATTGTGGAACGGGTCAATGGCTAATTGGATTTCTGTTTTTGTTGAAATTCCAGCAGAAACTTTTAGTCCGGTAAAAACCGTTCTCGATTTATTAGATGAATCACATCAAGCATGAGTTTTATCAATTCCTAGCAAGCTCATTTAAAATAAAACTCTATTTTTGTGCTATGGCAATTCTTTCAATACCAGACAATAAAATTCAACTTATTGATTCTCAAGAAATCAAAGAATTTTTAAATCAAAGGGGTGTATTTTTTGACCAATGGATGTGCGATGTTGAGTTTTCCAATCAGGCTACATCCGAAGAAATATTAATGGCTTACGAGAAGGATTTAAAACCGTTTATGCAGAATGGTGGATATGAAACGGCAGATGTTATTTCTATAAATTCTACAACTGAAAATTATAAGGCAATCCGAGAAAAGTTTTTAGCTGAGCATACTCATTCTGAAGATGAAATTCGTTTTTTTGTAGATGGAAGTGGCTTGTTTTGGTTTAATTTGGAAAATGAGCCTGTTTTTAATTTGCTGTGTGAAAAAGGAGATTTGATTAGTGTACCAGCCGGAAGTAAACATTGGTTTGATGCTGGAGAAAATAATCCATTTGTGAAAGCTATTCGCATTTTTATAGATATGAGTGGATGGGTTCCTCATTATACTCAGTCAAAAATTGAATTAAATTACCTTGATTTTAACGTAAAAAGAAAATGAAAGATGTCAAATTTGTGCTGATGGATATTGAGGGGACGACAACATCAGTTTCATTTGTTTATGAAGTATTATTCCCCTATTTTCAACGGAATATTCAATTGCTGGCAAAATTGAAAAATGTGAAACAAGTAAAGTTGGCATTCGATCAGGTGCGTGAAATCGTATTAAAAGAGGAGGGGAAAGAAGGGTTGAGTATAGATGAAATTATTTCTTATTTGCTGCTTTGGAGTAAAGAGGACCGAAAAGTAACTCCGCTCAAAACGGTGCAAGGTATTTTGTGGGAAACGGCTTATAAATCAAGTGAAATAAAAGGACATGTTTTTGAAGATGTCCCAAGTAAATTGATGGAGTGGAAAAATAGTGGTGTGCGGATGGGTGTTTTTTCATCTGGTTCAATTGATGCACAGCGTTTATTATTCGGATATAGCGAAACGGGAGATTTGAACAAGTATTTTTCCTTTAATTTTGACACGAATACTGGTTCAAAAAAAGATTCACTAACGTATCAGAAAATCGCAACCAAAATAAATTTAGATCCACAACATATTTTATTTCTATCCGATATTATTGAAGAACTGCAAGCAGCGAAAGAATCTGGTTTCAAAACCATTCAACTGGTGAGGGAATCAACCCAAGCGAATTGGGAGGTAACTGCAACTAACTTTATGGAGATAAATTTAGAGTGAAACCTAAGTTACATTCGGTTGCGTAGATAAAATTAACTTTGCCTTTGATTAATAATATAAATTATGAGATTACTTTTAATTGCGACATTGATGCTTGTTATAACAGCATTTAGTACTTCTGGAAATTCTGCCTATGGGCAAATCATAAATAGAAAAGTTAATAAGGCTGAATTTGCTCAATTAATGAAGAAGTCGGGTGCTCAATTAATTGATGTTCGAACGTCTAGAGAGTTTTCAAATGGATTTATAGCAGGCGCAAAAAACATTGATTATAACGGCGAATCATTTGAGAAACAAATGAAGAAATTGGATAAAAACAAACCAGTATTAGTGTACTGTGCTGCTGGTGGAAGAAGTGAAAATGCTTCAGAATTACTCAAAGAATGGGGATTCAAAGAAGTTTACGATCTAATTGGAGGGTACAACGGTTGGAAATAAAGTAACTTGTCAAAAGAAAAACCAATTATATTGCTCGGATTCATGGGGGTTGGTAAAACCTCTATTGGTAAAAAATTAGCCAAACAAATGGGTTGGCTTTTTTTTGATACAGATAAACAGATCGAAAAAAAAACAGGTTTGTCTATTCCCGAAATTTTCAATCAACTTGGTGAAGATTTTTTTCGTGATCATGAAAGAGAAATACTGAACGAAATCGCATCTTTAGAAAATGTTGTTGTATCGGTTGGCGGCGGTTTACCTTGTTTTTATAATAATATGGATCGATTAAATGAAATTGGAACAACTATTTATCTGAAACTAGAACCAGAATTTATTGTTAAACGTTTACTTGAGTCAAAAATCAAACGACCCTTGATTGAAAATTTATCTGAAAAACAAGTGGAAGAGTTTGTAATTGATAAATTAACCATTAGAGAAAAGTACTATTTGCAAGCAAATGTTGAAATTAGAGCAGATCGCTTTGCTTGTGAGCATATTCTCAATTGGGTCAGCTAATTAACGTTTTTTCGAAATAAATTTCTGCTGATTTCATTGAAATTAACAGTTGTTAACAATGTGAACGTTAATAAAAAATCGCTTAGAATTTTTGTAATCAGTTGAATTGCAACTATTTTTAACACATTAATAATTAAATTTTATATTATGAGTTTAGATTCAATGGGATTAGGTGGTTTGTTAGCATTGCTTGGTGCTTACTTAATTTTTGTTTTAGCGATTGCAGTTGTAATGTTAATTTCAATGTGGAAAATATTTTCAAAAGCAGGACAGCCTGGTTGGGCTATTTTAGTTCCGATTTATAATATGATCACATTACTTAAAGTTGTTCGTAAGCCAGTTTGGTGGATATTATTAATGTTAATTCCATTTGTCAATTTTATAATTATAATTTTAGTTTATTTAGAATTAGCAAAAGTATTTGGAAAAGATACTGGTTTTGGATTAGGAATTGTTTTTCTTCCTATCATTTTTCTTCCAATGTTGGCTTTTAGTAATTCAGAATACCAACAAGTTGAGAATTAATTAATGCGGTAAATCGTTTAAATGCTGTCAATCTTTGACAGCATTTTTTGTTTGATAGAATTAGATTCTAAGTTTTTCTTACCTTTGTTTAGTTATCAAAAATTGATTCATGAAATTATTGGAAAATAAAGTGGTTTTAATCACAGGAGCCTCACGTGGAATTGGAAAAGCAATTGCTGAAGAATGCGTTAATCAAGGTGCTAAAGTAGTATTTACCTACGTGTCATCAGATGAAAAAGCACGCGCGCTAGAAACTGAATTAACCCAGCATGGTGGAATAGCAAAAGGCTATAAATCCGATGCTTCTAAATTTGATGATGCTCAAGAATTAGTGGATGATGTAGTTGCTGAATTTGGAACTATTGATGTGTTGGTCAATAATGCTGGAATTACGAGAGATACCTTGCTGATGCGTATGACTGAAGAACAATGGGATGAAGTAATAAATACGAATTTGAAGTCTGCGTTTAATTTAACAAAAGCTGTTCAAAAACCAATGTTAAAAGCACGATCTGGGTCTATTATCAATATGTCCTCTGTTGTTGGTGTGAAAGGAAATGCAGGACAATCGAATTATGCTGCTTCAAAAGCAGGATTAATTGGGTTTACAAAATCTATTGCTGCAGAATTAGGTTCACGAAATATTCGTTGTAATGCCATTGCACCAGGTTTTATTGAAACAGAAATGACAGAAGTATTAGATCAAAAAGTGGTGCAGGAATGGCGAAATGCAATTCCGTTGAAACGCGGTGGAACACCATTGGATGTGGCTAATGTGACCGTTTTTCTTGCTTCTGACATGTCAGCATATGTAACAGGACAAACGATTCATGTTTGCGGTGGAATGTTAATGTAAGCTATGAATATTCGTCCAAGAAGAAATAGAAAGTCTGCAGCCATTCGAAATATGGTGGAAGAAACACATTTGGGTGTGCAGCACTTGATTTATCCCATTTTTTTAAAGGATGGTATCGGAATTAAGGAAGAAGTTTCTTCTTTACCCAATAATTTTCGTTGGTCCATTGATCAATTAATTCCTGAAATTGAATCGTGTTTAAAATTAGGTATCACAACCTATGATATTTTTCCTGCTGTAGATGAAAAATTAAAGGATAAAACGGCAACTTACAGCTATGCTTCAGATAATTTTTATTTGAATGCAATTCGTAAGCTTAAAGAAACATTTCCCGAAATATGCATCATGAGTGATGTAGCCATGGATCCTTATTCGTCAGATGGACATGATGGATTGGTTGAAAATGGTAAAATTCTCAACGATGAAACATTGCCTATTTTAGTTGAAATGGCTTTAGCTCAAGCTCAAGCAGGAGTAGACATTATCGGACCATCTGATATGATGGATGGTAGAGTAGGAGTTATACGTGATGCGTTAGATGAAAAAGGCTATGCAGAGACAAGTATCATGTCTTACACGGCGAAATATGCGAGTGCTTTCTATGGCCCCTTTCGAGATGCGCTCAATTCTGCTCCAAAGTCAGGGGATAAAAAGTCATACCAAATGAATCCGGCAAATAAAAGGGAAGCCCTGTTGGAAGCTCAATTAGATTTTGAGGAAGGAGCCGATTTTTTAATGGTAAAGCCTGCTTTATGCTATTTGGATATTATTCATATGTTGAAGGAAAATTTTAGTATTCCAATAACCGCCTATAATGTTAGTGGAGAATGTGCCATGATTCATGCTGCAGCCCAAAATGGATGGTTGGATTATGATCGTGCGGTAATGGAAACGTTATTAAGCATAAGAAGGGCAGGAGCTGATGGGATTTTAACTTATTTCGCAAAAGATTTTGCATTAATGACAAAAAAATAGAATATGAAAAAAGGAACGATTTATTTAAGTTTTTTAATGGTGTTGATTTTTTCAACAGCTCATTCTCAAGAATCAGTTTCGGCTGATATGAAAAATGTGATTCAACTGTTGAAATTAGAGTCAACTAAAATTGACTTTGACCATTCAATAGAAAAACCTTTACGCTATATTCCCGAAATGATGGGGTTTGCGCTGATTGAACGTGTAAGTGATGAACCTGGTTTAGGAGAATACAACTGTCACATGGTTCTTTATAATGCTTCTACAAAAGAAATTACAAATAAATATGTTTTTCCTTTAGAAACAGGTGTAATGCAATTAACCGAAGTTAATTTTGATTTTGCTCCCTACATAGTGAAAAATTCAACGCGTGCAATAGGTCTTCGTTTTCATATGGATGGACCAAGTAAGCCTAATCCTTTTTCTGAAGAGAAATTTTACTTATTTGTAAGCGAGAAAAATACTTTCGTACCTGTAATAAAAGAATTTACTTCTTATCAATACGCAGGTGAATGGGATATGGATTGTGCCGGAGAGTTCAATGAAACGAATGCATATTTTATCATGTTACCAAGTACAACTAATGGATATAATGACATACAAGTTAATTTGAAAAAAGTAAATACCATACGTAAATTTGTAGCCGGTGAGTGTGAAGCGAAAGAAACTGGTTCCAAAGAAACAGTAGTACTTACCTTTCAAAACGGAGCATACTCCATAAAAAAATAAAAGATACATAGATCATGCAACAAATGCAAGAAACCAGACTCAATTCAGACCAATTAATTGCCTTAGAGGATAAATACGGAGCGCACAATTATCATCCACTTCCCGTTGTACTTGAAAAAGGTGAAGGGGTGTATTTATGGGATGTAGAAGGGAAAAAATATTTTGATTTTCTTTCTGCTTATTCTGCTGTAAATCAAGGACATTGTCATCCACGTATCATTCAGGCTTTAATAGATCAAGCAAAAACATTAACATTAACATCTAGGGCATTTTACAATGACTCGTTAGGTGTCTATGAAAAATATGTTTCTGAGTTTTTTGGTTTTGATAAGGTTTTACCAATGAATACGGGTGCAGAAGCTGTTGAAACGGCAATAAAATTATGCAGAAAATGGGCGTATGAGGTAAAAGGGATTTCAGAAAATCAAGCCAAAATAATAGTTTGTGAAGGTAATTTTCATGGTCGAACCACAACCATTGTATCCTTTTCAAGTGATCCAAGCTCGTATCATAATTTCGGACCCTACCCAGCTGGTTTTATTCAAATTCCATACAATGATCTTGAAGCCTTGGAAAAAGCTTTACAAGAAGAAAATGTAGCAGGTTTTTTAGTGGAACCAATTCAAGGTGAAGCAGGGGTTTATACACCAAGTGAGGATTTTATTTCAGAATCTAGAAGATTATGTTCACAATATAATGCCTTATTAATTTGTGACGAAGTACAAACAGGTATTGCAAGAACAGGAAGTATATTGGCATCTTGTGGGAATTGTTGGTGTGAGTCCAAATGCGAAAAGCAAGAAACGTATAGTAAACCGGATATTTTAGTTTTAGGTAAGGCTTTGTCAGGAGGTGTCTATCCAGTTTCTGCGGTTTTAGCTGATGATGAAATAATGCATGTAATTAAACCAGGTCAACATGGATCGACGTTTGGTGGAAACCCCATCGCTGCAAGGGTGGCTATTGAATCGTTAGAAGTTGTAGTGGATGAAAAATTAATGGAAAATGCTCGAAAATTAGGAGTAATTTTCAGAAATGAAATGAATCGAATCAAATCATCCTGTGACTTGATAACTTTAGTTCGAGGTAAAGGGTTGTTGAATGCAATTGTAATAAATGATACCGAGGATAGCTCAACGGCTTGGGATATTTGCATGGCCCTCAAAGAAAATGGTTTATTAGCCAAACCGACGCATGGAAATATCATTCGATTTGCTCCGCCATTAGTTATGACAGAGGAAGAATTAATGGAATGTGTTGCTATTATTGAAAAAACACTTGTCTCTTTTCGAAAAAATTAAGGAGTATTAAAATCCAAAATTATCAAATCCATTTTGGGTAAGTTCTTGGTATTTTTCTTCGTTGAATTTGAATAATTGTGAGGGTTTGTGAGGAACTCCACGTTGTTTTTCCTTCAAGGAGGTAACAATGTCCAGTTTTTGGATTTTTCGACGAAAGTTTCTTTTATCCAAAGGTTTTTCTAAAACGGATTCATACAACCTGTGTAATTGGCTTAAAGTAAATTTTTCAGGAAGTAAATTAAATCCAATGGGTTGAATTTTAATTTTTTGTTTTAGTTTTTCCTTTGCGGCTTGTAATATTTCAAAATGGTCAAAAGCTAGTTCGTTAATTTCACTTACCGATGCCCATCCGGCTGTTTTAGCAAAAGAGGAAGCCTGAGGCATGTAATCGGGCATTTTAACTAAAGAAAAATAAGCCACCGTTATTACACGAGCTTCGGGTTCTGCTCTTATGGATTTTAACCATTCGCGGTCTGAATCTTTACTAATTCTATTTGGATCACCGAAGGCACCAACTTGCTCTAAATAAATATCTTTTAATCCTGTAAGTTCCTCTAATACTCTATTTGCTGCTTGGTCTAAATTTTCATTATTGTAAATTAAGTTACCAGGTAATGCAAGTCGAGGACCCCGATCTTCTGTATTTCCACCTCGATCAATTAAAAGAACCGTTAGTTTTTCTAAATCAAATCCAAATATGACACAATCGACCGAAACGTTCGGATTTAATTCGTTTTGAATGACTTTTTTTAGTTCTTTTTTCACAGTTTCAGAGTTATTTGTATATTTGAAAGTGTTAAATTGACACAAAGTAATTAAATACAGTATTTTTAGACATGATATTCATAATTGAAAGTGGCTCAACCAAAAGTGATTGGGTATTATTAGATGGCAAAAGTAACCAAAGTTTTTTTTCTACCATAGGGTTTAATCCATATTTTCATACTGCAGAAATAATAGAATCGGAAATCAATAAAAATTTAGATTTAGTTGCCATTGCCGATTCAATTACAGCTATTTACTTTTACGGAGCTGGTTGTTCGAGTGATCAATTAAATAAAATTGTTCATGATGGGTTAAGTCGGGTTTTTTCTTTGGCTGAAATTAAAGTAGAACATGATTTAACAGCTTGTGCTTATTCAACCTATCAAGGTAGCCCTTCCATTTCCTGTATTATTGGAACTGGTTCAAATTCATGTTACTTTGATGGTCAAAATGTTTCAGAGGTTGTGCCTGCATTGGGATATATTCTTGGCGATGAAGGAAGTGGAAGTTATTTCGGAAAGAAATTGCTTTCATCTTATTTATACCACAAATTACCAAAAAATATTGAAGAAGATTTTGATAGAACGTTCCAATTAACTAAAGATGAAATAATTGAGAATGTGTATAAAAAACCAAATGCCAATGTATACATTGCTTCATTCATGCCATTTATTGCTAAACACAAAGAAGAGGAGTTTTTCAAAGTAATGGTAGAGGAAGGCATGAGAAACTTCATGGAGGTACATGTTTGCTGTTATTCAGATTATAATGAAGTTCCGGTTCATTTTGTAGGCTCAATTGCTCAGATTTTTGAAAGAGAGGTTGTAAAAGCAGCAGATTCACTCGGAATCAGAATTGGGCAAATAATTCAAAAACCCATACAAGGTCTGGTGGATTATCATCAAAATTATATTTTAAATAAGCAATTAAATTAATTATGAAAGGGATATTAATCATTGGTTTTTTCGTTATCTCTAGTTTATGTTTTGGACAATTTGAGTCAGTTAAATGGGCCAGTAATTCCACAATTTATGAGGTAAATGTTCGTCAATTTACAAAAGAAGGAACGTTCAAAGCCTTTCAAAAACAATTGCCTCGGTTAAAGAAAATGGGGGTAGATATTATTTGGTTTATGCCGATACATGAAATTGGTTTAAAAAATCGAAAAGGTACGTTAGGAAGTTATTATGCTGTTAAAGATTACAGATCCGTAAATCATGAATTTGGAACCTTGCAAGATTTCAAAGACGTGGTGGATGCTTCTCATAAACTGGGAATGAAAGTAATCATTGATTGGGTTGCTAATCATACTTCTCCCGATAATGTTTGGGTTGAACAAGGTCATAAAGATTGGTACACGCTGGATTCGACGGGTAATCTACAACCAACAATTGGGACTGATTGGTGGGATGTGGCTGATTTGAATTACGATAATATAGAAATGAGAAATGAAATGATTTCTTCTATGAAATATTGGTTGACAGCCGCAAATATTGATGGATTTAGATGCGATGTGGCAGGTTGGGTGCCAATGGATTTTTGGATTGAAGCACGTACCAAATTGGATGAAGTAAAAAAAATATTTTTTCTAGCGGAATCTGAAGGCGTTGATCAACATCAAGCATTTGATATGACTTATGGATGGGAACTTCATCACGTTATGAATGATATCGCAAAACAGAAAAAACCGGTTTCATCCATTTACAGTTATTTTGAAAATAATAAATATCCTAAATCAGCCTACCGAATGCATTTTACGTCAAATCACGACGAGAATTCGTGGAATGGTACGGAGATGGAACGGTTGGGTGAATCACGATTTGCATTTGCGGTATTTGCAGCTACAATTGAAGGCATGCCATTAGTATATAATGGTCAAGAAACATCATTAAATCGCAGATTGAAATTTTTCGAAAAAGATTCAATTGTTTGGGATAAAATGGATTTGGTAGATTTCTATTCAAAGTTATTGCACCTAAAAAAGAAGCATCCAGCGATGAAATCAGGAATTAGTGGTGGAGACCTTTCTTTTTTAAGTAATCAAGATAAAAATTCTCCTGTACTTGTCTACCAACGTAAGCTAGGTAAGAAAAAAGTTATCTGTGTGATAAATCTTTCCGATAAGGAATCAAAAACAAATATTAAAACTCCAAGTTTAAGTGGGAATTTCAAAGAGTTGTTTTCGGGTAAAAGTAAAAGATTAAATGGAGAATTAACTGAGACTTTTAAACCATGGGAGTATCGTATATATTATAATTAACTTATATTTTCATGCAGCAATCTAAACCTTCACTCTCTTTTTGGCAAATCTGGAACATGAGTTTTGGATTTATGGGGATTCAATTTGGTTGGGGACTACAAATGGCCAATATGAGTTCAATCTATGAAAATTTAGGAGCCAAACCTGAAGATATTCCTGGATTATGGTTAGCTGCTCCTTTGACTGGATTATTAGTGCAGCCTATAATTGGGTATTTAAGCGATCGTACTTGGCATCCAACATGGGGTAGGAGAAGACCTTATTTTTTAATCGGAGCTATTCTAAGTTCTCTTTGTTTGTTTCTGATGCCTAATTCATCAACCTTGTGGATGGCAGCAGGTTTACTTTGGATTATGGATTCATCTATTAATATCAGTATGGAGCCTTTTCGCGCATTTGTAGCAGATAAATTGCCAGTAAAACAAAGAACCCTAGGGTTTTCCATGCAAAGTTTTTTTATTGGCGTTGGGGCAACTGTGGCGAGTGCACTTCCGTGGATTTTTACTAATTGGTTTGATGTGAACTCAACTGCTTCAGTAGGTCAAGTTGCTGATAACGTAAAGTGGAGCTTCTATATTGGTGGTATTGCATTCTTTCTTGCGGTACTTTATACTATTTTAACGTCTAAAGAATACCCACCAACAACTCAGGAGCTAGAAGAACAATCGAAAAATAAAAAAGGTTTTTTTGCTGGATTTAATGAAATTATTCACGCAATAACACATATGCCTAAATTAATGAAACAATTGGCGTTGGTTCAATTTGTTACATGGCCCGGATTATTTTTAATGTGGTTTTATTATACCCCAACTGTGGCAGCGGAAATATTTGGTGGGACAAATGGTTCAGCAGCCTATTCAGAAGGACAAAACTATGCTGGGTTAACTTATTCATTTGAGAATATCATAACATTCGTTTTTGCCCTATTCTTGCCATTTTTAGCAGGGAAATTTGGTAAGAAATTAACTCATTTTATTTGTCTCATTCTTGGTGGCATTGGTTTAATTTCAATAAATTTTATCGTTGGACCAGAATCAAAAGTCTTTCTCTTTGTCGTAATGGGGCTAGTTGGAATTGCCTGGACAAGTATTCTATCGATGCCTTATGCTATGCTATCTGATTGCCTTCCTCAGAATAAAATTGGGATATATATGGGGATTTTTAACTTTTTTATTGTACTTCCTGAGATAATTGCATCTTTATTTTTCGGTCAAGTAATGGAAAATGTGTTAGATGGTTCGCGCATTGCGGCTGTAACTATTGGAGGTGGATTATTAATTTTAGCAGCTTTATTAACACTACGCATAAAATCAGAACAGAATTAAATGAAAATTAAAGGGTTGTTATTTGATTTGGATGGTGTATTGGTATCAACAGAACACAATCATTTCGTAGCATGGAAGCGCACTGCGCAAGAACTTGGAATTAATTTTACTGAAAAAGAAAATGAACAATTGAAAGGCATAAGCCGCGTTGATTCACTCAAAAAAATTCTTGAGTTTGGCGATCAATCTATATCAGAACAGTATTTCAATGAATTACTTATCAGTAAGAATAATTTTTACCTAGATTCTATTCAATTGTTAAACAGATCAAATTTACTACCAGGGGTTTTAGAATTATTGGAAAAAGCTAAAGTAAACGGTATAAAATTAGGGGTAGGTTCTTCTAGTAAAAATGCAAATCACATCTTGAATTTACTGGAAATTGCTTCATTTTTTGATGTTGTTATTGATGGCAATGGTGTAAAAGATCCAAAACCCAATCCTGAAGTTTTTTTAAATGGTGCAGAGGCTCTTGGTGTTTCACCAAAAGAATGCATTGTGTTTGAAGATGCTGCTAGTGGTATTCAAGCTGCGCTTAGTGGAGGTTTTTTTACAATTGGAGTGGGAAATTCGGAAATTGAATCTTTAGCACATGTTTATTTGAATGATTTGATGGAATTTAGATTAGAAGACTATGCAGAATTTATTTGATATACACGATTGGAAAATCACAGAACAGGAATTTGATCCTGCAAAGCAAAAACAAGCAGAAAGTATTTTTAGTATTGGGAATGGTGCATTCGGTCAGCGCGCTAATTTCGAAGAAAAATATTCAGGAGATACCTTGCAAGGAAGTTACGTTGGAGGAGTGTATTATCCCGATAAAACACGTGTTGGTTGGTGGAAAAATGGATACCCTGAGTATTTTGCAAAAGTCCTAAACTCATGTAATTGGATTGGAATAAACATTGAAATTGATGGAATCCAATTGGATTTGAATACGTGCGAGATTAAATCGTTTTATCGAGAATTGGATATGTATAGTGGCACCCTTTCTCGTAAAGTTAAACTTAAACTATCTAATGGTAAAGAGTTAGAAATTAACTCTATAAGATTTTGTTCTATGGAACGAGAAGAAGTAGCTGCTATTTCTTTTTCAATTACTCCTATTAATTTTTCAGGGAATGTGAAGTTCACTCCATATTTAGATGCCAAAGTGGTTAATCATGACTCTAACTATGACGAATTCTTTTGGGAGGAAGATAGCAGAAAAGTAGATGTTCAAAAAGGAATAGTAACCACACGAACCAAGAAAACAAATTTTTCAGTTGCTACAGCAATGCGTTTTTCATTTTGGAAAGAGAAAGAATTACTAGAGATTCATCCAAATATCGCCCAAAGTGAGTGTTACATTGAAAATAATTTTGAACATTATTTAGAGCAAAAGGTAACGTATACCCTCAAAAAATATGTCTCAATAACCTCCACAGTCAATCATTCTGAATTTGCTTTGACCACTAAAGCAATTATCAATGTACGTGATGCTTATGTCACAGGTTTTGATAAATTGTTAGATGAACATAAAAAGGCTTGGTCTACAATTTGGGATAAAGCAGATATTGTCATTGAAGGTGACTCTGCAGCTCAGCAAGGTATAAGATTCAATATTTTTCAATTGTTCCAAACTTATACCGGTAAGAATGAGAAGTTAAATATTGGTCCTAAAGGTTTTACTGGCGAAAAATATGGAGGAGCAACCTATTGGGATACAGAAGCTTATTGTTTACCTTTTTATCTTAAAACAGCAAATCCTTCAGTAGCTCGTCAGTTATTAATTTACAGATACAATCACCTTCAAAAAGCAATTGAAAACGCTGAAAAATTAGGGTTTAAAAATGGTGCTGCCTTATATCCGATGGTGACTATGAATGGGGAGGAATGCCATAATGAATGGGAAATAACATTTGAAGAAATTCATCGAAATGGAGCCATTTCTTTTGCTATTTATAATTACATCAGACACACCGGTGATGTTGAGTATTTAGAGAAATATGGTAGACCTGTTCTCATTGCCATTGCTCGATTCTGGGGTCAACGTTTTAATTATTCTGAGTCAAAAAAAGCATATGTGATGCTTGGTGTAACTGGGCCAAATGAATATGAGAATAATGTTAATAATAATTGGTATACCAATTACATTGCTCGTTGGTGTATTCAATATGCTTTAGAAGTTGATAGCTTATTGGATGAAAAACTAGGAAGTATATTACACCAAGATGAAAAGGAATTATGGAGTTCGATCGTTTCAAACACCTATTTTCCAACCTTGGAGGGCACCAATATTTTTCTTCAACAGGATGGTTTCATGGATAAAGAACAACTCGAAGTCTCTGATATTCCGTTAAAAGAAAGACCCATTAATCAAAATTGGTCATGGGATCGTATTTTACGGTCGATTTTCATTAAACAAGCAGATGTTTTACAAGGATTATATTTATTTGAAGATCATTTCAATGAACAAATAATTGAGGATAATTTTAATTTCTATGAACCAAAAACAGTACATGAATCCTCTTTATCACCGTGTGTCCATGTAATTCTTGCTGCCAAAATTGGTAATTTACCAAAAGCCTATGAACTTTATCTAAGAACTTCTAGATTAGATCTTGACGATTATAATCATGAAGCGGATGAAGGTTTGCATATTACTAGTATGGCAGGTACATGGATGAGTATCGTGGAGGGAATGGCTGGTGTTAGAATTCTAACGGATCGATTGAAAATAAATCCAGTAATTCCTTCAGTTTGGAAAAAATATAGCTTTCAGATATTAGTTAAAAATAATCCGATTTTTGTATCAATTTCCAAAAATGAATATTCAATTGAAAATAAGGGGGTTGCTTCTGTTTCCATTGAAAACAAAGGTCAAATTTCGGAATTAAAACCAGGTGAAATTTTTCTAAATTCGATTTAAAAATAACTTAAATTTTTACTATGCTTCGTAAATCTTGGTTGACACTAGTACTATTTTTTTCAATTACATTTTCTTTTGCTCAATCTTTTACCATTGGTATCATTGGAACTTTCAGCAATTGGTCAACTGATGTCACAATGGCATCCACGGATGGTGTGAATTGGACATTAAATTATACCTTTTCAACCAATGAGCAATTAAAGTTTAGGAAAGATGCTTCTTGGTCTGTAAATTGGGGTGCTTCTACGTTTCCAACGGGTACAGGATTTCAAGATGGTCCCAATATTCCAGTATCAGCTGGAGCCTATTTAATTTCTTTTAATTCAACAACCGGAGTATATAATTTTCAATTAGAGAATCCGAATCCGGGTACAAATGTGAATCCAACGAATAGACAAATTGTATTACAAGGTTTTTGGTGGGATTATTTCAATGCAAATTATCCAGATGGTTGGGCAAATTATTTAGCAGAATTGGCTCCTAGATTAAAAAGCCTCGGGATTGACGCTATTTGGATTCCACCTACAATTAAAAATACGGGTACCAATAGCGTTGGATATGCTCCCTTTGATCATTATGATTTGGGCGATAAATGGCAAAAAAATTCGGTTAAAACTCGGTTAGGAGATAAAGATGAATTGCTCCGAATGATGGCTGTTATGAAGGCAAATGGCATTGATGTTATTCAAGATGTGGTACTTAATCATATTACAGGAGCTGGTGGTGGATCGAGTGCGGGTGGTCAGGATCCTGCTGCCATGGATGATGGTCAAACTAATAAATATAAGAACTTTAGGTACGCTTGTTATGCTACACCGGCTCAAAATGAAACTTCAGGAAATTACCTAGCAAGACAAGGTAGATTTCCAAAAAACTGGCAGAATTTTTATCCTAATGCCAATAATCCATGTTGCACGAATGACATCAATTCTCCTTTCTGGGGGCCTGATATTTCATATGAAAGTAATTCCTTTGGTATGAGTAGTAATGCGGTATTCAATCCTACACAATCTACGGATTATATGCGTTCAGGTATACGTGACTGGTTAATATGGTACAAAAAGCAGATGGGTTGGGATGGAGTGAGAATGGATGCGGTTAAGCATTTTCCATCTTATGTTTCAGAGGACGTATTGTGGAATTTGCAAAATAATGCTGCTTGGGCAAGTGGTACTTCCGACATGTTTGCCGTAGGAGAATGGGTTGGGGGGATTACTGAAATGGATGGTTGGGCGAATTCAGTCCTGAACAGAGCAGGAACATTTGATTTTTCTTTACGAGGAGCGTTGCAAGGTATGGTTCAAGGAAATGGCAACTATAATATTGGCTCAATTCCAAGTGCGCAGCAAACGAATCGTCAACGTACTGTGCCGTTTGTTAATAATCACGATACTTTCCGACCACAGTTGAATAGCCAAGGAAATTATACCGGATGGAATTCTGCTTTGGGTACCCAGGTTGAACCAAATGACGGACGAAATAGTGCTGCTCATGCTATTGCTATGGCAGTTGATGGTGCCCCTCAAATTTTCTTTGAAGATTTATTCAATATTGGTTACTTGAGTAATCGATTTAGTCATAATCCCCAAATTGATTCTACCTTGCCCGTTCGTAGCGATATAGAAAATATTATTTGGTGTCATCAAAATTTACATTTTAAGGATGGTGCTTATTTAGTTCGTTGGCAGGCATCAGATGCTTTGGTTATTGAACGACAAAATAAAGCAATCATAGCGGTAACTGATAATTGGTCCGTTTGGCAAAACTTGACTGGAGTTC
>JACCDY010462376.1_pt1 | contig 28421 bp, 18 predicted proteins | sample 7446391 | NCBI WGS metagenome assembly JACCDY01 (sample SAMN15323451, study PRJNA562643) | freshwater metagenome | isolation source: river surface water | place: USA:Blue River Watershed | collected 2017-08-18 | reverse complement strand
TGGTGTGTGTGAGGGGTGTGTGAGGGGGTGGGTGTGTGGGTGTGAGTGTGGGTGTGAGTGTGGGGCTTCGCATAATCTTAAAAGTGGGTTGTGAGAGAGGAATAGTGGTAGAGGCATAGTTATCGTGGTAGAATGCGAATGGATCGAAAGTTGTCAGTGTGTGCGGGTCTGTCGTTGCATCTGGCGTCGCACCTGGAGTCGGGAGTGAGTGCGGGCGTGAGTGCGGGTCGAGAGGTAGGCGTGAGTGCGGGGGTGGAGGAATGGGGTCGATTGCGGCGCTTGTCGGTAGGGGGGGATGTGGATGTGGAGGGTGTGGATGGAGATGTGGATGGAGAGGATGCGCCGCGCCTGGATTGCGAGGTGTTCGGCGCGTCGTTGGCGGCGGCGTTGGAAGCAGGACTGCGCAAGGGACTGGTGGAGGGGCTGCGCTTAGTGATCAGCGCGGGCGTGCAGTCCGGCCTGGACGTGATACTGCGCGACGTGGTAGAGTGCGCCGTGACCTTGTGTGCGCAAGAGATTGGCGCAGGCGGCGGCGTTGTCGGGTCCGCGCGAATCAAGAAAGTACAAGCAGCCGTACTGGAAGCCATGTTTCCCTCTTCCCCATCCATGCCTTCAGCGTCTTCCGCGACCACTTCAGCGCCTTCCGTGCCTTCCGTGCCTTCCGTGCCTTCAGCGCCTTCCGTGCCTTCCGTGCCTTCGGTGCCTTCAGCGCCTTCCGTGCCTTCGGTGCCTTCAGCGCCTCCGAGAGTTTCCAGCATGATGCCCCCCAGTCTGATGCAACCATCCTCCAGCAACTCCAAGAACACATCATCAGCATCAGCATCAGCGTCAGCATCAGTCGGCGCGGAAACAAATCCGAAGAAGAAGGCAACGGCGGCAAGCCATGCGCCGGCAAACAAAACAACAAAGACAACAAAGACAACGAAGACAAACAACACGAAGAAGGCGAAGGCGGCAACGCAGTCGGTGGCGCATCCGACGTTCACATCGAAGACAAAGACGATGACCGCCACGGTGTTTGAAGACGGCAATTCGGAATCGGATTCGGGTTCGGAGTCGGATTCGGGTTCGGAGTCGGAGTCGGAGTCGGAGTCGGAAGAAGAGAAGGATGAAGAGAAGGAAGAAGAGAAGGAAGAAGTGGAAGGGTCGCAGCAGGTGTCGGAGTCGGAGTCGGAGTCGGCGTCGGCTTCGGCGTCGGCGCAAGTGGTGGAGTTGGAGTCTGGGGGAGGAGGCGCAATGAAAGCAGCGATGGAAGCAGCGATGGAAGCAGCGATGGAGGAGGAGGAAGAGGAAGAGGATTGGGAGGATCAGTTGGCGCGGGAGGAGGAGGAGGAGCGGGTGATCATGACCACGGCAACAGCAACAGGAACCGGCTGCAACGGCGGCAGCAGTAGTGGTAGCAGCAGTGGTAGCCGCGGCGCCGCCGCTAAGAAGAAAGGTGGTGGGTCGAAGAAAGGTGGTGGGTCGAAGAAGGAAGGTGAGAAGAGGGTGGCGGTGGCGGTGGCGGCGGCGGCGGAGGAGGAGGTGCTGAACTTCGACGCGATGTCTGCGGAGGAGTTGGCGAGGTGGGAAGAGAAACGCGTGCGCAACTTGACGGCGAAGAAAGCTCGGCCTCCAGGACTGACGCAGTACTTGACCTGGTGGAGAAAGAAGAACGAGGCGGGTGCTGTTGTTGTCGTTGGCACCGTGGCATCATCAGTGTCTTCTGTGTCTGCGGGTGCGGGTGCGGGTGCGGCGCAGATGAGTGCGGAAGAAAAGCAGGCAATGAAGCAGGCCGAGAAACAGAAACGGGAAGAAGAACGGGCTGCAAAGAAAGCGGCCGAAAAGGCAGAGTTGGAGGCAAGGAAGGCGGCCGAAAAAGCAGAGTTGGAGGCAAGGAAGGCGGCCGAAAAGGCAGAATTGGAGGCAAGGAAGGCGGCCGAAAAAGCAGAGTTGGAGGCAAGGAAGGCGGCCGAAAAGGCAGAGCGCGAAGCGAAGAAGGCGGCCGAAAAGGCAGAGCGCGAAGCAAAGAGGGTGGCGCAAAAGGCAAGCAGATCATCCTCCCGGTCGCGCAACCCGGCGGCGGTGGTGGTGGTGGTGGAATCGAATCCCCTGGACACTAGCGACAGCGAACCGGATGAAGCAGACGAACCGGACGGAGTCGAAGTCGAAGCCGAAGCCGAAGTCGAAGCCGAACCCAGTTCGACCTCCCTTGCTTCCACTTCCATTGCTTCCACTTCCTTTGGTTCAACCTCCCCCCGTTCTCCTCCTCCTCCTTCGTTGTCTCAGCCGCATCAGCCACGTGCGGTGGAACATCAAACAGTGGAAGCAGTAGAAGCAGTGGTTGCGGATGAAGAGGATGGCGGCGAAGAAGCAGACTCTGAAGATGCGGATGCGGAAGACGCGGAAGATGGAGAGGATGGAGAGGATGCGGAAGATGGAGAGGATGGGAAGGGGGAGATGGACGAAGGGTCGGTGTCGGTGTCGGTGTCGGTGTCTGCGCCGAGCACGCCGCGTGTGGAGAGGGTGGCCCCCGTGTGTCCAACATCCGCGGGAAGCACGTATTCTCAGCGCAATCGCTCGGATTCGGATGTTGGGGAGGTGAGGATACGGTCGTCTATGTACGTGGAGGAGGGAGAGAACACGGAGGACGACGATGAGAAGTGGAACCGCGCGAAGAGGCCGCGCAGCAACAGCCAGATTGACGATGCGGAAGATGAGGAGGAGGTGTGTCCAGAGGAGGAGGAGGAAGAGGGTGAGGCGGCGGCGGCGGTGGTTGATGTGTTTCGACAGGAACGGGAGGTGAAACGCATCAGCAGCCTGGCGTTCAAAATCAGCCACAAGCGGCGCGAATACTGGGTGTGTCCGGAAAGCGACACGGTGTACGACAAGCTGTTGCATCCCAACAAGATATTGGTGGTGGGGACCTTCGACCATCGCTCGCGCTCGCCGAAGTTCACGGAACGACACTGCGCGTTCCTGGAGGAAGAAGAGCGCAAGCACCACGCGCACGTGATCGCGCACGCGCCGAAGCAAATGGGTGGTCCCGCCGAGATACGGAAGCAGCTTGCCCTCGATGCTTCTGCTTCCACGGATGCTTCTGCTTCCACGGATGCTTTTTCCACGGATGCTGTCGCCGTCGCCGCCTCTGGTTCTTCCTCCGTGTCCGGTGCTTCCTCTGTCGCGGCAGTAAAAGCAAAGCCGCCAAAGAAGCCGCGCATTGAGCGCAATCTGTGAAAGTGAAAAAGACACGACAGATGGTGTCAACGTAGGTGTGTAAGTGTGTACGTGTGTATGTGTGTATGTGTGTAGGTGTGTAGGTGTGTAGGTGTGTAGGTGTGTATGTATTTTTTGGCGAGCGTGTAAGTGCCTCAAGTCGAAACAACGATTGCAACAACAGGTGCGAATTGGCGCGTGATTATTACAGCAAGTTACAAAGACAATCCCAACATGCTACGTATCTACACACTACTCAACAATCTACCGATTTCAATCAATCAATCAATCTACATCTGTCTATCTACCTACCTGTCTTCTTCGTCGTCTTCGTCGTCTTCGTCCACGTAGTCTTCATCGTCATTGTCATCGTCGTCTCCATCGTCTTCACTGTCTGCGCTATCTTCTGCAGGATCTGCACGGTGGTGTTGCACGTGTTCCTCCGCATTCTCGTGGTCAGGTTCGTCCTCTTCGTGATGTTCGCGATCATGGTGTTCGGCAGGAAGATGCGCCATTCGAGTGCTGCTGGTGCTGCTGCTGCTGCTGGTGGTGCTTGGTGCCTCGAAGAGGAGAGAGGCGACGGTGTCAGGGGATGCGCGGTCGAGTGGCATTTGTTGCGCGGTGGAAGGGTTGATGACGGCCATGTACTGTTCGAAGTGTTCAAAGTGTTGTTGCTCCCAGTGGAAGGTGCGGATGAGTTCGAAGAGTTCCGTGCGCAGGCGGTGGATGGTTTCCAGGTGTTCTCGTACATCGCAGAGTGCCAGGGGATCCATCTGTTGCAGCGCGCGCCACTCCCACTCTTCGTCCTCTTTGTCTTTGTCCTCTTCTTTGTCCTTGTCCTTGTCCTCTTCTTTGTCCTTGTCCTTGTCCTCTTCTTTGTCCTTGTCCTCTTCTTTGTCCTTGTCCTTGACCTTGTCCTTGACCTTGTCCTTGTTTGTTGCGCTGAAGGAGGAATCGGCGGTGGCTGCGCGATAGTGTTGTCGCAGGTCAGTGCATCGCAAGAAGAGTTGTTGCTCCGCGTTGCCCAGGGCGATGCGCTTGGCTCTGGAGAGTTTGAGGAAGGTGTTGCGGGTCGTGGTCTTCTGGCGCGAGAAGTGGATCCACGTCTCTTCCGCCGGATGGTGCACTTTGTTGTTGCGGGTGGCGCGCATGGCTTGTACGACGGAACAGAACAGAACAGAACAGAACAGAACAGAACAGAAAAGATGCGAACGGTGCACGGTGCACGGTTTGACAATCACATTTTGCAGATGGGTGTGCGACCGGTCCTCCTTTTTCCCCCATGCACCCCCTGTGACACTCCCGACCCGTTGTTTTTTCTGGGAGCCTAGGAGCCTAGGACGCAGGAGCAGAGGTTGAGGAGGTGGACAAGGTAGGGTTGAGTCTAGGGCTGCGAGTGGCAACGCTAGGTTCCCTCGCACACCACGCACACACACCACACACACCAAACACACACCAAACACACACCAAACACAGTACCCATTAGTGAACGCATAATGACGATGAGGACAACCACGACGCCACACCACACCGATCCCCTCTTGCGCCGCGAGTGTCAGCATCGAGACTATCTGTGTGCGTGCAATTGTTACATGTACCCTTCTTTGGAACACTTGGTGTACGTGACTCTGTTTGCGCCGGAAGAAGGGTACCGACTCGTGTTCGAGGACCAGCCGGAGTTTCCGCACGTGCTCTCGCAATTGTTGTTGCAGGCGGCGACCACTGGCAGCAGAAGCAGCAGCGCCGCAGGCACGAGTCGCCTTCCATTCCGACCCACCGCCGAAACCAATTTCTTTCGAAGGCGCACGTTTGTGTGCAAGGACTATCTCTGCCACTGCGGCTGCGCGATCTTGCCCTTCCGCAAACATTCCGTGTACATCACCCTGCGCATTCCCCAGGAAGGATATCGATTGGTCTTCGACGACCAGCCAGACTTCCCCCGCGTCCTTCGCCAGTTGCTGGCCAAACACGATCCCTCTTCCTCATCCTTCTCCTCATCCTTCTCCTCATCCTCTTCCTCATCCTGTTCTTCATCCTTCGATGCCGCCGCCGCCGCATCTGCATGTCCTTCCCCCACGGCGCAGTTGAAGCGCCCTCTGGAACAACTCCAGTTGCACAGGTTTGCTCCCTACATCGACTCCGAATCCGACGTCGATGTGGAGGTCGACACCAACCTCACTTCTGCATTGCGGCCGCGGCGACCTCAACACATCCATGGTTCCCATGGTTCTGGTGGTACAAGTGATGCCAACTCCTGGGTCATTGTCTCGGAAGCAATTCCACCTGAACCTGAACCTGAACCTGAACCTGAACCTGCTCTTGAACCTGAACGGGAAGAAGATGACCACGACCTGCGCCTCCTCCGAGAACCCATCGCTCCCGACCGAGAACTTCTCTTTCGGTGGTGAAAAAACGGCCCTCCGACCCACGCATGAAAAAACGGCCCTCCGACCCACGGGGGATGTGAGGTGGGGACACAGGCTGGGAGAGTGAGGCGGAGGCGCAGGCGCAGATGGGAGTGCGCATAATTAAATTCTTCGATTTTCTGGGAAAGATTGTCCTCGAATTCAAGTACATCGCACCACAATCTCGTGTGCCGAGATACACTTTGCAAAAGAACGCGAATAGAGAAAGAGAAGAATGATGTCCGTGGCAGTTCCCGAGTCGATGGCGGATGCGGTGTTGGTGGATAAGGTGGTCGAGCCGATCTTCAGCAACCATTTGATGTTCTGGTATTCGTCGGCGGGGGCGACCCTGCGCTCGCTCTTTGTCACCTTGCGCCTGTTCCTCCTGCAGAGCTCCGTGCGCCACTTCACCATCTTGCGCCACTCACACCTGCGCAAATTCCGGCCGATGATGCTGGTGCGCGGCAACTGCCAAGACATGCCCTGCGACGCACATGCCTTCGAATTGCTGTTCCAACTCAGTCTCCGCACTCCTCCTCATCCCTCTCCTCATCCCTCTCCTTGCCCTGTCGCAGAGGGGGACACGAAGGCAGCAGATGCGGCGCCAGTGCTCGTCATCGACGTTCGCACTCTCCGCTTGCCGACATTCATCCATAGCGCAACCTTGCCGCCTGCGGTGTTGGTCAGCGCACTGCAACATCTCCTGTTGTCCTTCGCCGCACACCACGGATATCGCCGCGTGTCCTTCCTCTTCCCACCCTCCATCTCCTTGCACACACCTCACTCTCCTGCCGCCGCCGCCGCCGCCGCCGCCGAACTCACCTTGTAATCCATGTCTTCTGTGTCTTCTGTGTCTTGTCGTTGCCGTTTGCCACTCGTGTGTGTATGTAGTTTGCTGTAGTTTGTCTTGTTTTCTGTAACTCCCCTAACCCACTTTGCGTCGCCACATCCACCACCCTTCTTCCCCTTCTTCCCCTTCTCTCCCCCACACTCTTCTCCTTCTCTTACCCTTCTCTTCCCCTTGCTGCTGCTGCTGCTGCTGCTGCTGCTCTGTTTTACTGCAACCGCGCATGGCGCAGAACACACACCTACAACAGTGTTATGGCTCACAGAATGCACTGTGCACACTTCCAGGGTACACGCGTGTACCCGAGATTAAGGGAATTCCTCTAACACCACGTGGTGGGGGGTGAGAGGTGAGAGGTGAGAGGGAGTGTTCTACAACACTGAGTGAGTGAGTGAGTGTGTGAATGTGACATTGAGTGACTGTGCGCATCATCCTATTTGTTTCACATTCCCTCACATTCACAGTCAACTTCACTTGACTTGACTTAACTTAACTTGCTTCAAAACACATACACACACTGGTCACAGTTTGTGTTGGATTGTTGTACCTTTCTCCATCTCCATCTCCATCTCCATCTCTCTTCTCCCATCAGGTAAGGAAAGACTCGTGATTGTTGTTTCGTGTGTCGTGTTTGCGAACGCATTGTCTCACCGTGTGTCATTGTGTCCACAGGCAGCAGCATTCAGAGGAAGATGAGTTCTCCCGAGACTGTTCCCGCGGAGACATTGCAGTCGATCTGGACGGAGCTGACTCGGTTCGACCAAGGAAGTGGATTGTTGTCGTCGCTGATGACGGAAGACGACGTCCCGCAGTACGCGCACCTCGAGGATCGCCCCTTCCTGCACAAACTGTGCATGATGCTCGGATGCACGCAACCGGCCCAATTGGCGGCCTTTCGCTTCGCCCGGCGATTCCGCGACCGCACCGCGCGCTTGTGTCTCCACCGCGCCGGCATGCAGGTACCGGACCTCCAGTACTACATCGTGTCCTTCTTGCCGCACGTGGTCGAGCGCTGGGAATTCCATCCGTTGCTGCGCGAATTCAAGCGTGGGTCTCACCAGAGCTACCTGCACACCCACGGCCACATCGACCACTGGGAGACCTTCGCCATCGCCGACATGAGCAACGCCTTTCGCGAGTGCGACCTGGAGGGCTGCGACCTCTCGCGCTGGTGCACCCAAAGCCTGGTGGAGGCGACCACCATGTTCCGCGAAGCCCAACACATCCACTTCTCCTTTGCGCAGTGGGACATGCGCAACGTGCGCCGCATGATCGCCATGTTTATGGAGGTGAGGGACGCGGTCGAGCTGCGCGGCCTCGACCAGTGGGATGTGTCCAACTGCGTGAGCACGCGCAGCATGTTCCACGCCTGCACTGCTCTTGAGCGCCTCGATCTGCGCCACTGGCAGGTGGGCACCCACCTGACCAACCTGACGGACATGTTCCGCGGATGCACCCGCCTGCAGCTCGACCACTGCGGACTCGACCAGTGGGACCTCTCCGTCGCCGCCAACGACCTGTCCGGCATGTTCCAGGGCTGCCACCAGCTGCACGAACTGGACCTCTCACGCTGGGATGTGCGCGGCGTGCGCCGCTTCGTGGGCATGTTCCGCGACTGCATCCACTTCCACGGCCGCTTTCGCCACTGGCGCCTGGACTCGGTCATCGACATGGAAGCCATGTTCGACAACTGCCTGCTCTTCGACGGCCGCGACCTCGACACCTGGACCGTCGGCGCACATCTGCTCTTCCTGGCGTCCACCTTCCAGAACTGCAGCAACCTCACCGACGTCAACCTAAACAACTTCGATGTGTCCCACGTGGAAGACTTCTCGCACTGCTTCGACGGCTGCACCGACTTCCGCGGCGACCTGTCCGCCTGGGACACTTCCTCCGCCACCTCCATGGAAGCCATGTTCCAACACTGCAAGGCCTTCGACGGCGACCTGTCCGCCTGGGACACCCGCTGCGTCACCACCTTCCGCGACATGTTCCGCGGCTGCAGCGCCTTCAACCACCCCGTGGGCCTCTGGAACGTGCGCGGCGCCACCGACTTCGGCGGCATGTTTGCCCACTGCGCACAGTTCAACCAGCCATTCACCAACTGGCAGCCCATCAGCGCCCGCAACCTCAACCGCTTCCTCCACGGCTGCGCACAGTTCAACCAACCCATCCTCTTCGGCTGCACCCGCGCGCTCGTCGAGTGCAACAGCATGCTGCGCGACGCCGCCGCCTTCAACCAGCCCTTTGAACTCGACGTGTCTCGCGTCACCGACGCCGCCCACCTCTTCGAGTCCTGCGTCTCCTTCAACCAGCCGCTCCACGGACTGCACTTCTCCGACTGCTGCGACGACATGACCAGCATCCTGCACAACTGCCTGCGCTTCAATTGCAGCGTGCGTGGCTGGCGCATCGCACCGATCGCCAACCGAGCCTTCAAGAACTGCTGCGCACTCACCCACCTGGGCAAACTCGACACCACCTGTCTCATCGAGGCGCGCTCCATGTTCGAGGGCTGCTGGCTGCTCCACGCCGACCTGTCCGGCCTCCACTTCCCCCAACTGCGCATCGCCGACAACATGTTTGCCTACTGCGCCAACTTCCACTGCGACGTCAGCGGATGGGATTGTCGACACCTGCAGCGCGCCAACGGCATGTTTGCGCACGCCAGCTCCTTCGACGGCGACATCGACCAGTGGACAGCCTTCCCGGAGGAGTTCGATGACATGCTCCTCGGCTGCTCCTCTTTCACCCACCGCCTGCCCATCTATCTCCAGCACCCCGACGCCGACGTCGCGATGCACACCACCCTCCACGTCCTCGCCCACCGACACAAGCGATCCCTGGAATTCGTCGAAGAATTCGAATAGCACCCATGTTGTTGTTGTTGTTGTTGTCTCTGTCGTGTATGTGCTTGATTGATTGATTCATCCATGTAACTTTCGCGTAAGATCATTGCATGTCGCATCCCTTCTTGTCTTCCTTTCCTTTCCTTTCCTTTCCTTTCCTTTCCTTTCCTTTCCTCCTTTTTTCCAAAGTTTTCTCTGCACAATGTACTTCACACCGCACTGTTCAACCGCACGCCCATCTTTTCGCCGCCGCCGTCGCCGACACTGACACCGAGACCGAGACCGCCATGAAACGTTTCTTCGAAGAGGAGTACGATGAGGAGGAGGATGGCCCAGGCGCCATGCAAGAGGAGTTCCGCAAACGCGCGCGCTCCGAAGATCGAGGCAGTCGCCGCCGACTCCGCGATCTGGGGCCAGAGGGGGAGTTCGAAGAAGAAGGAGAAGCATTCAAGCGCCGCCGCCGCAGCAGCAGCATGGGGGAGGATCGCCGCGACAGACAACGACCCTCCACTCCCTTCCGCCATCGCAAGAAACGCGATCGATTCGACGATATGGACTTGGAAGACGACGAATACATGGTGGACCGGCGCAAGAGACGCCCCTCTTCCTCCATCCACGACGACATGGACGACTTCCTTGCATTGTCACCATCATCACCATCATCACCACCATCGCCTCTGTCACCTTCTTCTTCTTCTCGCTGGAACGATCTGGCCGCAGAGTTGGATGATGGGTCGTACGGCGCAGACATCGACTTGCGCGCATTCCGCCGCAGGAAGCGTGGGGACTACGACGAAGACCACCTGGAGGATGACTCCGAACTCGATGGCGACAGAGAATCCTTCGCCGCCTTCGCCAAACGCATGCGCACCGGCGGCGGCGGCAGAAGCAGAAGCAGAAGCAGCAGGCGCACCCGAGGCAAAGGCACCAAACGTACAACCCATCGCCGCCGCCGCCACCACCACCGCCGCACCGCACACACCCATCGCCGCCGCCACAAATAGAGGAATTCCGCTATTCCATGCACCTCATCACAGGAGTGCTCACTGTTTTTGGCTACATCCCCTGCGTCCTAGGCTCCCAGAACACGAGGTGCGCGAGCAGGACAGGAGATGAGAGGGTATCACAATTCATTCCATCCTTTCCTTTTTTTCGCACCACATATCGTGCGAGTTTGTTTTCGAACAAAAAACAAAAGCAAAACAAAAAAACTGAAACAAAGCGCATCATTGAGCATTTCGACGGTCATGAGTTCTTCAGTCTCTCCGATCAGTCCGCACATTGCGCAGCAAATCACCACCTTCTGTCGGATGTCCCACCAACCGACCGCGCAGAAGAAGAAGTTGTTGACCTCCATCCGGAGCAAATTACTCGAATCATTCCCCAGTGTCTTCTCTTTCGTGCGAGAGGAAACGCGCCTCAAACGTTGCATCTGGAGCACCCTGTCCGCCGACGACCAGCGCTTCGCCGACCGACACCGCGCCAAGAGCCAATTCAAGCGCAAAGCATCCGCCGACCAATATGCCGAGCTGCAACTCTACGTCGTCAATCGATTCTTCGAACTGATCGGCATCCTCTTCGGCGAGGACGCGCTGCACGACTTCAAGAAACGATCCGCCAACCGCGCATGTTCCGACGGATTCATGTCCTTCCGGAGAATCCAACCCTCCTCTTCCACCACTTCTTCCGCTTCCTGCGCCGCCGACACCGACACGGACACCGCCACCACCATCGATTCCGCATCTCCCGCTGCCGCCGCCGCCGCCGCACCACGCATCGTCAATCCATCGGACATCATCGACATTGACTCTTCTTCTTCTGAATTGGAAGAGGAACAAGAAGAGGAACAAGAAGAGGAACAAGAAGAGGAACCAGAAGACACGGAGGAAGACAACATCTTCAAGCGTCAACGCCGGTCGGTCCCCAAACCCGCTTCTTTCTTGGACGAGGACGAGGATGAGGATGAGGATGTCGTTGTTCCCAAAGCCAACACCACTACCACCATTCCATCCCAGTCCAAATCACCGCCATCGTCGCCCTCCTCCTTGCCTGCGCAGTCACCGTCGACGTCGATCGCCACCGAGAAACAGATTCCCGCCTCTGCCTCTGACGCCGACCCGTTTTACTGTGCAGTGTGTGCCAAGCAGTGCGACAACAAATCCAAGTTTGTTGCTCACAAGAGGACGGTTGCGCACGTTCGGCGCTTTCAGGTTGCCTATCCCAACGAACCCATCGACGTCGAACTCTTCCGCTGCGATGTGTGTCCGCGCCCCATCTGCACCGCTCGTCGCTCGGACTACGCACGCCACATCCTCGGCGACAAACACTTGAAAGCCGTGGCCGCGCAAGCCGCCGCCAACATTCTTCGCGCCAACCTCGATGCAACCACCGCCACCGACGCCGACGCCGACACCAACCATCCCACATCCCCAACGACACCCGTTCCCGCAACCGGCTCTGGCTCTGGCTCTGGCTCTGGCTCTGGCTCTGGCTCTGGCCCCAAAAAAAGAGGAACTAAACAAAAGAAAGGCGCCGCTGCCTCTGCCACTGCCACTGTCGCCGCCACGGTTGCAACTCCTCTCCCGCTTCCTCTCTGTCTTCCTCTGAAGCGACCGCGCACATCGATTTTTGCAGCAGACTCCTCCTCTCCCATTCCTCCACCCACTCCCGCCAAACCTTCCAAGTCTCGCCGCGTCGTGATTGCTTCTCCCGCCAACCATAACACAACCGTGGACTTGTGTTCCGAAGATGATGAGGAAGAAGAAGAAGAAGAAGAAGAGATCCACCGCAAACACAACAGTGTGAAAGAACAATCCGCGATCGCTCGCCGACGACAACGGGCGCACGAAGAGGACGAGGAGCGCAGAAGGGCAGACATGGCCACGCGCAACCTTCGGCGCCATAACATGTTGGGCTCCACCGACACCTTGCTCGGCAGCGATTTCATCCCCAGCAGCATCGACGCATACATCCGCTTCCTCATCGACTTCGGCACCCGCCGCGAATTGCGTCTCTTGCGCTCCGTGCGCGAAGAACTCGGCTCCCCCGACAACGAAGCCATCCACGAAGCGCGACGCCGCGCACAACTCGTCCGCAAAAAGGCAAGCACCTGGCGCGAACCCATGGAGCACGAGAAGCACTTCCTGCAACTGCTCGACCAACATCACCACCTCCTCGTCGTGCACGACCCGCTCACCTTTGAAGACGTACACATCCGGCGAACCGAACACAAACAACCCTTCCTCAAGGTCCTCGCACAGAAAGCCGTCCACTTCGCACTCGACCCCTCCGCATCCATGAAGCGCGACATGTTCATCGAGTAATTCATACACACACTTCTCCATGTGCAATTTTTGCAGCATTGTAGTCTCGTAGTCTCGTAGTCTCGTAGTCTTGTAATTTTGCAGTATCGTACTCTCGTAGTATCGTACTTTCGCACTCTCGTAGTTTCGTGCCATGTTCTCTATCTCTGTAACCCATGGTAATTCAACGACATATTTCGTAATTTCGCATTTTCGGATTTTCGCATTTTCGTGCAGGAAAGAAGACCTGTGTTGAAGAACACAGATATGTGGGCAGGGCTTCGGAGAGGGAAGCAGGGAGTGGAATCGTAGTGGGATTGCTACCATAATTCAATCACATTTACTTCTTTGAAAAAAACAAACTCAATCGTGACCATTCACTGGTGCAAAATTGAACCAAATACAATTGCTTTTATTTTGTTACACTTTTTGTTACACATTCACATACTGATGATGACGACGACGACCGACGAACCGATTACACTCGAATCGCACTCCAAAGTGCTGTTGTTGGGCATGGTGTTTGCCCATGATGTCATTCGCCCCAATCGTGGACAGGAATTCCGAGATCGTGTGCGCTGCGAAGCTTTGGCACAACTTGGAGCTTCTGTTTTCACCATGGACGACAAGCACAAAGATGACCACATTGAAGAACATTGCAGGGCCAATTTCGTTGACACTCGTCGCATGCTCCAATCCATGAAAGCGAAGTGGGGAGTGGTTGCCTTCAACCACATCATCCTCGATTACTTCTTTTCCCCAGTGGGATGGGCCAGGGAACGCTGGGGACACAAATTCTTTGCCACCACCCTGCCCGCATTCGCCACCGAAGGATTTATGGCCCCCGGTGGCCGTATCTGGCTGCCCCACCTCGAGTGCGTGCAAACCTCCATCGACCAGCACCGGGAACTGCTATTGGAGCACTTCGATATCCATTTGGTCCACGACTGTTCCGCCAATCCACTCTATCTCGCCACCGACCGAGTGGAAGCGGCGCTGGCTTCCTGTCCCGATCTCCTCACCAACCAAACCCAAATCGTTCCTCTCTTGCACTTTTCGGACACCCCGTTCCTCGTTCTCCAGGTCAAACAACCAGCAGCACACCGCCGTCGCACCATTCCCTTCCCCGCCGTCCCCCTTCTCCCCGCTCCCTTTGTCCTTGAAGACTTCACCACCCTCACTCGCACCCCTCCTCATCTGCGACAATCCAGAAGCCTCTTCAGTCAACTCAGACCCCTCAAGAGACCTCGAGAACCCATCCTGATCGATCTCACTTCCGACGACAGCGATGCTGAACATGAAGACCAATAACGGAAACCAACCATAAAACTGTATGTTTTTGTGTGTATTTCTGCTGTATATCTTGTTTTGTAGTCGTGCAATTTGCTCTGTAATCACTCTTAACCATCATCCAACATTCACTTCACTTCACTTCACTTCCCCTCCTTTCACTTCCCCTCCTTTCACTTCACTTCACCTCCTGCTCCTGCTGCTGCTGCTGCTGCTCCTATTCTGTCCAGGGACTTTACATGTTCCCTGCTCCTCCTGCTGCTGCTGCTGCTCCTCTATTAGGGTTAGGGTTAGGGTTTATTAGGATTAGGGTTAGGGTTACATAACCCTGTTCTAGAACAAGGTTAGCACTGTATCACCCTGGGAGCCTAGGACGCAGGAGCACTACCTCTCCCTCTCCCCTTCTCACAACACCACGCCTTCTCGTGTGGTCCAATCACAAATCAATTATTTGTTTGCCACACCACAGTCTGGTCACAAGTTGATTTTTTTTGATTAGAACACATTGTTTGTTTTGTTTTGTTTTGTTTGTCGTTGTTTGTCGTTGTTTTTTTTGTTCTTCCATGTCTCGTCCCCCAGTTTCCACCACCCGAGTCACTTTGGGGCCTGCATTTCGTGTGGCTCCTCTTCCTCCTCCTCCTCCATCGACCTGGATGCCAGCACCACCGCAACCACACCAACAATTCCCACCTCTCCAACAGCAGCCGCAGCCGCAGCACCACCATCACCACCATCGTCCGTCGGCCGCGTGTCTCACGCCGAAGAACATTGTGTGGCCCGCCGACATGCACGATGAACGCACCTACTACGAACCTGCGATTGTGGTGACCGGATGCCATCCCGCGGAGGTGAGCGAAGAGGATTTCCGCATGGAGTTGCTGGCATTGTCGGAATGGGGCGAATACCTCATCAGCCGCCAAGTCCTGTACAACCTTTATCGTTGCGCACAACACCTGGACTTGGCGCTGGCAGATACCCGCGCCCAACGACCACACCCACACCCACACCCACAACTCCAAGACGACCACCAAGACTTCCAACCCTCATCATCATCGCTTTCCTGCACGCAATCGTTGGCGCGCATTTGCATGGCCAAGTGGTTGACGTGTTCTTGGCGACCGGAATCCATGCACATTCCGCAAACCGTGTGCGATGTGACCGCATCCTTCGCCATCGACGAACTGTATTCCTTCTACCAGCGCCACGGACAGACCTATCCGTGTTTGCACGCCGTGGTGCGCCACATCCTGCGCGAATGCCATCTCCGACATGAGTTGCGCGAGGTGTGTCTATGGGCCTGCGAACACTTCCAACTCACATTGACCTTTGTCCTGGACAAGTGGGTGGACGCCGGTGACCGACAACTGGTGCGCTACGCCGTGGAACGACCTCCCCACATGTACCGCCGCATCGGCCCCGTGTTTTGGCGTGCCGTGAAGAGCTCACAGTTTGACATTGCACGCGACATGCTGCACTTGTACCGACATCACTTTGCACGTCGCGGAAAAGCATCCTCATCCTCATCCTCATCCTCATCCTCATCTTCATCTTCATTCTCATCCTCCACATCCACATCCGATGTGATGAGCAATAACCACCCACCTACTACGTCAATGGCAAGCACCGCATGTCGTTTCAACGATTTTGAATTGCGAGTGGTGATGCGACACTTGACCAAAATCGTGGAGTCTGCTCCACCTTCTGCGCCTGCTGCAATGGTCGCAGCAGGCGCAGATCCGGATGCCCACGATCGCGCAATAGCCCGTTGCGTGGAATTCCTGTGCAACGAAATGCCGCAGTGGTTTGGCCACGAAGAGCTGGTCCGCGTGTGCTTCGAACATGCCTGCCGCACGAACAAACTGCACACCGTCGACGTTTTCTACGAACGCTGCCCGCAGTTCCGCGCCTTGTTGGAGCGCCTGGCGCAAGACATGCTGTTTCTCCCCAACATCCCGCGCATCTTGTTGCTGGCCAAGGACAATTGCAGCATTTGCCTGTGCGACACCCCCAACGTGGTCACCCGCTGCAACCATGTGTACTGCACAGATTGTGTGCGTCGCCTGTTCGAACAGCGACAGTGCGCCGCGTGTCCCACCTGCCGAGCCAACTTACGGCGCGATCAATTGTTGCACTTTGATGTCCACAAATTGGTGGCGGCGTCGGCAGCGGCAGAAGTCGAACAACAACAACACGACAACCACGACAACCACGACAACCACGACGACCACGACAACCACGACGACCAGCTTCCTGCGAAGCGCCAACGTGCATCTTCCGACACTTCCATCGCCACATCCACTTCCCACTTCTTGAGCCGGTGTGCATCCGTGAAGTTGCTGTTTACTTCGGGGGTCTTGTAAAGAGTGTCGCCATGTTCCCGTAGAACCAACCTGTAACTGTTAACCAATGTATCCCTGGTCGATTCCATCCATTTTCTTCTTCTTCCATGTCTTCCAACCCCCTTCTCACCGCATCTCTTCCTCCACATAATTTTATTTTTGGGTTGCTTTCTTGCTTTTGTTCAGTAGATTGATTGAACCATGTCCATGCTCGACACGATTCCCGCGACGCCATTGTCGTTTGAACCATCCGCTTCATCATCCTCCGCTTCATCATCCTTCGCCGACGATGGGCCAGAGGACAAAGGAAAGGACAAAGGAGAGGACAAAGCCACCACCGGTGATGCCGTGATGGATGTGGATGTGGATGTGGTAACGTCGTACGATGTGACGCGCTGGTTGGTGGTGGCAAACCTGTTGAGCTCGCGGGGGGTGCAGGTGGACATTGCGATGTTGGAAGACGAGGTGCGCTGCCAGTACTTGGACAATCCGTTGTTTGCGCCGTTGGAGGAAGGTGGGTTGAAGGAGGAGGTGTATCGGTGTTACACGGAGCACATTGGTCCATTGCGCACGATGGAGGCGCTCGGGGAATTTTACGAACGCCGTTGTTCGCACAAGGCCAATTTGCAAACGATGTTGGGCATCACCTTCCAGCGCCGCGACTTCCAGCGGTACTTGTTGCTGCGCGTGTTGTTCTTGTTGCTGATTGTGCATCGCGCCGCGCAGTTGTGGCCGCGCCTGTCGCCGTCGACGGCTGCCACGTACACCTCCACCGATCACTGTTGCCGCCACTTTGCCGCCGTGTGGGCGCAACACCACCCCACGCCGAACGCCGACGACGTGCTCTTCAACACCAAGTGTCTCGCCGTGTTTCGCCTCATCGTGCGGGAACTGCAAATCACCCGATGGAAATTGCGCAAATACGTGTTGTTCCATGTCGCAGTGGCCATCGCCCATCCAGGCCACTGTTTCCACAGCACCGGATCTCCTTCTCGCCGCATGGCCGTGATGGAAGCCCTCTTCCGCACCATCAGCGGCATCACCCCCGTCCCACGATCGTCCACCACTTCCACTTCTTCCAATTCCACTTCTTCTTCGGTGTCCTCATCCCGTTCTCCTTCCCCTTCCCCTTCTCCTTCCCCTTCTCCTTCTCCTTCAACCCTTCCTCCTTCATCTTCGACTATTGCTGCAACCGCTACTACCGCTACTGCCGATACCAGTGGCACTACTTGCACCACCATCGACCCCAACACCATTCCGTCGACCAAGCGCCGCAAAACAGAGAAAGGCGCGAAGCGGGCCGAGGTGTTGTCGCTGGCAGCGCAATGACCAGACGATCGTGAGTGTTTTTATGGTGTTTGTGTGTTTGTGTGTCCGTATGTTTACTTACATGTGTAGATAGAGTGTGTTGTTTGTCATGTAGCAGCAGATAGCCAGGGAAAACATATACCACATCATTCCAACCTTTTTTTGTGCAGTGATTGTAGTAGTAACGTGTAACCAAGTCTTTTCTTTCTTTGCTTTTTTTCCTTATTTTTCCTTTGTTTTCTCCCGTTTGTTTTTTTTTCGTTTGCACTGCTGCATATCTCATGTCGGAGGAAAGAATCAGAAGATATTTCATGGTGGTGAAACACCCCCACATCGAGGGATGGTCTACCGAAGTTGCGCAAGGCGAGTGGCCAACTCCGGTGGAAACAAGCCTGTTGCGCAGGCTGGAAAATGTCGTGCAGAAAGCTGCGAACGAGATTCCCGCATGGAGCTTGATACAGGTAATACAAGTGGCAATGCATGCAAGTGGACGGTATTTGATCTTGTTCTTGGAGGGACAGGATGGCACCGTGCAACAGTATCGCGAAGTGGGGGATGGCATTGCATATCTGTTGTGCAAAGTGTTCAATGAGAACAGGACAATGAAAGTACGGGACTACCCAAAGGATTTGCCTGAAGCATTCAAAAGTGTCAAGCCGCAATTAATCTTTCAGTACCACCGTCAGCCACAACAGGCAACGCAACCACAACAGGCAACGCAACCACAAGAGACACTGCACCCACAACAACCATCGCAACCATCGCAACCAGCGACGCAAATGCTTCCAGACGTGCAAGCAATGCAGTCGGAGATTGTAAGGTTGCGTGGTTTGCTGCAGGAGGAGGTTGCGGTGCAACGTCACCAACAGGTCATGGAGGACGTGCTGAACCAACAACAACAAGTCCGCATCGTTCCTTCGCTGTTGGAATTGGGTCCACACGACAACTTGCAGTTTGCCTTGAAGGATCATTCCTTCGTGGAGTGGGTTAGGTCATTCTTCGACAAGGAGGCGAACGAGCAGAATCCCTTTGCAGTCGCTGCTGCCCTTCTTCCGCAAATGGAACGGGACTACCCCGTGCGTCTCGCAAAGTTGTTGTTCACAGACGACCCTGACCACCCGCACAACCCATTCACCCCGATGGGGGCGACCGCCGCAGAGCAACAGACACAACACAAGTTGTGGTGCAAGTGGAAGTGTTACACGTACATGTTCGTGCGGCAACTCATGCATTCCGCCGCGCCGTCGTCGTCGCGCGACAACATCATCGATTTGAGTTGAGTTGAGATGAGATGAGATGAGATGAGATGAGCAATGCCACTTAAACCCACGCCGCGCGCGCACGTGCATATACATTCCATCGATCGATAACGTTGCTGTTTACCTGATCGATCGATCGACCGATCGACCGACCATCTTTGTTTGTTTTCACATCACGCCGTTGGCAATGAAACTTGGACGATTGTGCTTGGAGGATGGGGTTCGCTTGGAACGTGTGCCGGGGTCGTCGAACCACGCAGTGCGCATCGTGTTGTCGTCGGCGGATGCCTCATTGGAGCAGTCCACGTGTTTGATGCGGTCGATGATGGATGGGTTCGAGGCGCATGGCGGGTTTCCTTCGACGCGTATGGTGTCCCCCACTACGTTGCACATCGAAGGCATTCATTCGGTGGAACGATTCGTCGATTTCTCCTTCGCACCATCTCCATCTTCATCTTCATCCGCTTCGGTGGAATCGATTTGGATGGAGGACATCGCGGTGCTGGGTCGGTGGCATGCGAGTTTGGTGCGACAATGGCGTTGGTTGCGCATGCGGCCATGGGCGTTCGCCTACTATTTGCCGGAATCCATCGTGGTATTCAACCGCACGATGGCCTTGCATTGCGCACCCTCCTTGTTGTTGCCGGTGCAATACGAGGAGGAGGAGGAGCATGAAGCCGACGACGGTAAAAACGAGGACGAGGACGAGGGCGAGAAAGAAGAACGCGCGAAGAACGGTGGCGGCACGATTGAGTTGCTGACACCGTTCAAGAAACATGGGTGGTTGCCGCCGGAATACCGGCAACTGCGCTCCATTCCCGCGCGCATGCCTGCCGACGCGGGGGTGTACAGTTTGGCGCAACTGATTGATGGGAAAGGCGCCATCACCACGCGGTGGCCACACTCTCCCTGGGCGCATGCATTGCGCGATGCCACCGCCGAACCTTGCGCGGAACGACGGATCGCCTCATTGCCATGAATGGTTTTCCCTTTCCTTTTCTTACCTTTCCCCTCCCAAATCGAAAGTTATGTATGGCAAGGTTGGAATGATAAAGATAAGGATGAGGACATGAAGGGGGGGGAACATTTTTTGCTGCAGGCAATGTATAGTCTCTGTCCGTCTCTTCCTTCAACACTTTCACACCGTGAATCATCCATTGTCGCCATTTCATGTCCATCGTTGCGTTCAAACGAAAGTCGGCCGTGCGCTACGGAACGAAAAAATCGGGACGAGCACCAGGAGGAGTGTGGTTGCCGCGCGCGGATGCATGTGACACGAAGCATTTGTCGTCGTCGATGTCGTCGTCCTCACTGTCCCTGTTGCAGCCCGGTCCGGAGGGGTTTTCGTTGGAAGGGACGAGTCGCCGCGGTCCCTCGGTGGGCCGTGACATGAAGATGTCCAAGTCAGGCACGCCGTTCCGCGGACAGTATCCCGTCGGGTGGGGCGGACACTTGGGCACCTATCCGTCCAGCATTCTGGTGGAGGACGCGGTGCAAGTGAAGAACCCCGGCTCCACATTGCCCGCGGTGGAATCGATCCTCAACGCTGGCATGGCGCTGACCGACTTGCGCGGCAACAACCATCGCTACGTGCGCCCTTCGGTGCTGTCCACCCGCGGCCACTTGGCGGAACGCTACAAGTACGTGTCCTCCGGCCAGTATCCGTGCTACTGGGTGCAGCCGATCTATACCGGCAACCAGACGCAAACCGCCAGCCAGGGACTCTACCTGCAAACGAAGACGTCCTCCACCGTGCGCTCCCTCGACGTCAACGACGCCGCGCGCTACGTCGGCGACTGCAAGAAGTCCACTTGGTGCGTGTCCTCGGTGGCCCGCCGCACTTTCGAAGACGTCGCGCGCAACGCACCCTACTCGAAGACCCTCGGACAGCCCGTGACCTCCTACAGCATCTACCAACAATTTTTGACCCGCAAGTGTCTCCATCCGCGCGGCGCGCAGAAACCCTTCCCCTTTGCCGTCCCCACGGGCACTGGCATCTTGTCCGGCGGGGTCGGCACCGTCGGCAACGTCGGCAATGCCTGCAACACCTCCAAGATCTATTTGTCGCCACCCGACTGGTATCTGGCCGACAACGGCGCAGCAGGCGATGGCGGCGATTGTTAACGGGAAGAAGAACGATTGTTGACGGGAAGCTGGAAAGAACATAGCCCACCGCCACGACCCTCGTTCTTCTTGTCTTTGTCTTCGTCTTTGTCTTCGTCTTTGTCTTTGTCTTCGTCATGGGGATAGGGATAGGTGAGGAGTTGCGCACATGGATTGCAGGGCGCCTGTCCTTTGGCGAAGCGAAACCCGGGGATGAGTCCAGGCAGTTCGCGTGGTTGGATGCGCCGAATGTTGATGGCTGTGCTTGTGTCTCCGGAATCAGCTTTTGCCGTTGTCACCATCTCCAGGTGGGGGTCGCGCACGTCGTTCAAGTTGCAGCGCACGACGGGGCCGTCGTTGCCGTAGCGGAAGCCGCGCAGCAGGAACAGTCCCTCGGGCGATTGATAGAACAAGATGCGCAAGATGGATTGTTCGGGGTAGATGGACCGGGCGTGTTCCACGGATGCGCGCACATCTTCGCGGATGTATGGATTGCGGCGCATGGCGTCTTCGTATCGCCGCACGGTGTCCGCGGACCACGGCCATCGCTTGTGCTTCAAAAAGTAGGCTTGTTCGTCTTCAGTAGTCTGCTGGTCCATTGCATCCGGGTCGAACAACAACCCCGGGTGCAAGGTCTGCTGCAGTTTTTGCAACGCTGTTGCCGACTCGTCCGACATCGCAAACCCCTCCTGTTTCTTGTTCTTGTTCTTGTTCTTGTCCTTGTCCTTGTCCTTGTTATCTTCGTTGTTGTCGTTGCGTGGCATTGCCGACACGCCGACTAGCACAACCGACAATACCACCACCAATCCCCAAAAGTGCATGGCGCGCATTGCTGTGAAGTGAAAGTCGCTTGGCGATTCGTTGTTCTTCGCAGTTGTTGTTGTTGTAGTTGATGTTGCGACAGAAGAAAAGCCAACATCACCCACCCTTTCCCGCCCAATTGCAAATCGAAAGTTATGCGAAAAAGGTTGGAATGATCGTTGGACGACAGTGGGTGGGTGGGTGCGTGAGTAAGAGAGAAGTGGAACAACACAAATGTGTAATCGTGATTAAAACAACACTGAAACAGAACGTCATTAATCGTGTTACAACAATTCGACTTCGCTGGTGTCGCGTGATGCGGCACTGCTACTACTACTACTACCACTACTACTACCACTGCTACTACTTGTTCCGCGATCGACGGGTGCCGTTGCTACCTCGTCCTCGTGGCGATAGAACAATTTCATGCACTCCCAGATTTTCGCAGCTTCTTCAAAGTTGAAGACGCCGCGCTTTTGACCGACCACGAGGAATTGCACCAAGATGTTGAAAGCGACATTGGCGGAAGTCACCGGACTGTTGATCAGCTTGGCCACCGCTTCCGGGGTTGGCGCGCACGAAGTTGGTTGTGGATTCAAGTCCATGATTGCTTCTTGTTCTTCTCGTTGTCCTTGTCCTTGTCCTTGTCCTTGTCCTTGTCCTTGTTTTGCGGAACGGGTAAAGTGTGTGTGGGTGTGTTCAGCTCGGCGCAGTGCTTTTAAATAGCCACACCATCGACTCTGCTGATGCCAAAAAAAGGTCTCCGCATGACAGTAGAGATTACCACCTTTCCCAACCTCACCTTTCCCAACCTCACCTTTCCCAACTCTTTCAACATCATGGAACCGAAGATGTTCGAGCGCGTCGTGGGAAGCACCCACGTCATGGTGCAGGAACCGGGCAAACCACCTCAGTCCGTGGGCAAACGATGGGATGCAGTGTCCAACGGGCACACTGCCGATGCGGAGGTGGCATTGGTGCGCGACGGTCGTCCAATCCAGCGACAATTCTTCACCTTGGACCACGGCGACTTGGATTCGCTGCTTGCGCTGCCTTCTGTGCCGATGCCACTGCACCAACGCTTGCGCCACGATTTCAAAGCAAGTGCTTCTTCTTCACCACGGACACATCGCCCCAATCACAGTCACAGTCACAGTCACAACCGCCGCAGCCAAAACACCCAGAGCCGCAACAGTCAAAGTCAAAGTCAAAGTCAAAGCCATCGTCCCCATCGTCGTGCGCGGCGTCGTCGTCGCACAGTCCGTCGTCGTCGCACAACCACCGGATGAGTCATCATCACCAACCATCATCGTGAATTGATTGGCGCTTTGCAGTCCCGAATGGACATAAATGGAACAGGGTTTTCTGTCCAACAAAGTTTATCTCCATACACAGTAGCCTTTTTTTTGTCGTGTTTGCAGTCCCATCGAACACCGCCGCGCACCGCCAACACCCAGCAGCAAACACACGCATCCCCCCCCCTCTTCTTTGTTTCTTCTTTGTTTCTTCTTTCTTCGTGTCCATCATGTCCTTTCGTCGGTATGGTGGCATGCAGCACGCGGCGAAATTCAGCGCCGTGTCCAGCAAATACAATGCCGCGCAAGTGCTCTTGCCGAAAGACGTGGGTCAACCCAACTCGCAGATTCACCTCAGCAGTGATGTGGAGGGCGACATCCACTTCTACGGCAATCTCGTGATTGACAAAGACTTGCTCGTGCACGGCAACCTCGTCGTGGACCAAAACGCCACCGTCGGCGGAGTACTGACCGGCCTGGACGGGCTCCTCATCGCGGCGGGCGATGCCTCCTTCAATGACGCCGTGACGGTCGCAGGGCTCTTAACCGGAGAATCCGGCCTCTCAATACTTGGCGGCGATGCCTCCTTCAACCAATCGGTCAATGTCGGCGGATTGTTCACCGGCAATGGCGGACTGCTCCTCCAAGGCGGCGATGCCTCCTTCAATCAAGCAGTTGATGTCGGCGGCTTGTTGACCGGCAATGGCGGATTGCTTCTGCAGGGCGGCGATGCCTCCTTCAATCAAGCAGTCAATGTCGGCGGCTTGTTCACCGGCGATGGCGGAATGCTTCTGCAGGGCGGCGATGCCTCCTTCAATCAGGCGGTCAATGTCGGCGGCTTGTTCACCGGCAATGGCGGACTGCTCCTCCAAGGCGGCGATGCCTCCTTCAACAACAATGTGACCGTGCTGGGGACGTTCACCGCCAGCGGCAATGTAGTATTCGACGGCGATGCCTCTTTCAACGACAATGTTGATGTTGCGGGACTCTTAACCGGGGAATCCGGCCTCGTCATCTCTGGCGGCGATGCGTCCTTCAATGAAGCCGTGACGGTTGAAGGATTGTTCACGGGCAATGCAGGTCTGTTGCTCCAAGGCGGCGATGCGTCCTTCAATGAAGCCGTGATGGTTGAAGGATTGTTCACGGGCAATGCAGGTCTGTTGCTCCAAGGCGGCGATGCGTCCTTCAATGAAGCCGTGACTGTCGGCGGCTTGTTGACCGGCAATGGCGGAATGCTTCTCCAGGGTGGCGATGCCTCCTTCAACCACGATGTGGATGTCGCAGGGCTCTTAACCGGGGAATCCGGGCTCCTGATTGCGGCGGGCGATGCCTCCTTCAATGAAGCCGTGACGGTCGGAGGGTTGATCACCGGCAATGGCGGGCTGCTTCTCCAGGGTGGCGATGCCTCCTTCAACAACAATGTGACCGTGCTGGGCACCTTGACGGCCAGCGGGGACGCTTCTTTCGACGGCAGCGTCACAGTAGACGGCCTGCTCAGCGGCGGCGGCGGATTGTGGCTGACCGCGGGCGATGCCTCCTTCAACGACAACTTGCACGTGTCCGGCGCCATCGACGTCTCCAACAACAACGTGTTCGCGCAGTACATGTTCTTGACCTCCGGCACGCAGTACGCCCCGCAGCCCTATGCCGTGATGCCAAAGGCGTACATCGACACCCTCGCCAACGGCCTGCATCCTATCGGCAACGTGGCGTGCGTCTCCACCTTCGACAACAGTGGCAACGACAGCATCTACCCCGCCGCCAAGACCTACCCCATGCCCCTCACCTCCTTCTCGGTGCCGACCGACGCCAGCTACGTCGCCCTCATCGACAACTATGCGGTGCAACTCGGCGACAGCGTGCTCCTCAACGACCAGGGCATCGATCCACAGACGGGAGCGCCCGCCAACACCCCCTCCGTCAACAACCGCATCTACCTCCTCACCTCCCTCGGCGTCGATCCCGCGAACAGCAGCAACACCCTTTATCAATTCGTGCCGGACGAGACCATGATGCCCACCGGCTCCGACGCCACCACTTTGTCCGTCTTTGTCTTGCACGGCAAGGAATACGCTTTCACCGGCTGGGTGCAGATGGCGCTGCTCGGCACGCCGCCCACCGTGGGCACCGATCCCCTCCTCTTCACCTTGCACTACAGCTCCAATTTCACCGCGGGACAAGGACTCTACTTCGCCGAAGTGGAAGGCCAGAACACCCTGAATGTAGAGCCCGCCCTCGACTTCCTCACCAACCTGGACAATTCCGGCGGTGTCTTGGCCCTTGGTGCGCAAAACACCGTGGCGCTGGTCATCCCTTGTCCCCTCGCCCTCGGCAGCACCACGCCCCCCAGCGCCAGCAGCAACATCCAACTCGACGTGTCCGGCAACGCCAACATCTCAGGGAATGCCAACGTGTCAGGAACGTTTGGTGCCACGGGTGCGACCACCCTCAGTTCCCTCACCACCACGGGCAACACCACTGTGGATGGAACATTCGTAGCGAAAGGCACTTCCACCTTGGCGTCCTTCAACAGCACGGGGACAGGTAGTGTTTCCACTTCCTTGGCCGTCGGCAAATCCGTGGTGTCCAGCGGCATGGCATTGGATGTTTCAGGGAATGCCAACGTGTCAGGTACCTTCGGCGCCACGGGAGCGACTACCCTCAGTTCCCTCACCACCACAGGCAACACCACCGTGGATGGAACGTTCACGGCGAAAGGCACCTCCACCTTGGCGTCCTTCAACAGCACGGGAACGGGGAGTGTATCGACATCTCTCGCAGTCGGCAAATCCGCTGTGTCTAGCGGCATGGCATTGGATGTGTCCGGCAATGCAACCATCTCAGGCAATGTCAACGTGTCAGGTACCTTCGGCGCCACGGGTGCGACCACCCTCAGTTCCCTCACCACCACAGGCAATGCCAATGTATCAGGTACTTTTGACGCAACGGGTGCGACCACCCTCAGTTCCCTCACCACCACGGGCAACACCACGGTGGATGGAACGTTCGTAGCGAAAGGCACCTCCACCTTGGCGTCCTTCAACAGCACGGGGACTGGCAGTGTCTCCACATCCTTGGCCGTCGGCAAAACCTCCGCCACCGGCGGCATCGCATTGGATGTAGCCGGCAGCGCCAATGTGTCCGGAACGTTGACTGCGGGGAGCATCACACTCGGCACGCTCACCACTGGCAACACCACCGTGGATGGAACGCTCACGGTAACCGGCACCTCCTCCTTGGCGTCCTTCAACAGCACGGGGACGGGGAGTGTCTCCACATCCTTGGCCGTCGGCAAAACCTCCGCCACCAGCGGCATCGCATTGGATGTTGCCGGCAATGCGAATGTATCGGGTTCCTTTGGTGCGGGAACCTCCACCCTTTCCGCCCTCACAGTCACGAACAATGCCAGTGTGACGGGAACGTTGACTGCGGGAACCTCCACCCTTTCCGCCCTCACGATTACCGGCAACACCACCGCCGATGGAACTCTGACGGTGAAAGGTACCTCTTCCTTGGCGTCCTTCAACAGCACGGGCACGGGGAGTGTTTCCACATCCTTGGCTGTCGGCAAAACGTCGGTGTCCAGCGGCATCGCCTTGGACGTTTCTGGCAACGCGAATGTATCAGGTTCCTTTGCTGCGGGAACCTCCACCCTTTCCGCCCTCACAGTCACGAACAATGCCAGTGTGACAGGAACGTTGACTGCGGGAACCTCCACCCTCTCGACGCTTTCCATCACAGGCGCTACTACTGCCAATGGAACTTTGACGGTGAAAGGAACCTCTTCCTTGGCGTCCTTCAACAGCACGGGGACGGGGAGTGTTTCCACATCCTTGGCTGTCGGCAAAACATCGGTGTCCAGCGGCATCGCCTTGGACGTGTCTGGCAACGCGAATGTGTCGGGTGCGTTAACTGCGGGCAGCATCACTCTCGGCGCACTTACGACCGGCAATACCACTGTGGATGGAACACTCGCCGTGACAGGAACTTCGACGTTGGCGTCGTTCAACAGCACGGGGACGGGGAGTGTGTTGACATCCTTGGCTGTCGGCAAGTCGTCCGCCACCAGCGGCGTGGCATTGGACGTGTCGGGCAACGCGAATGTCTCGGGAACTTTCGGTGCGGGAACCTCCACCCTTTCTGCCCTCACCATCACCGGCAACACTACCGCCGATGGAACTCTGACGGTGAAAGGCGCCTCTGCGTTGGCGTCCTTCAACAGCACGGGCACGGGCAGTGTTTCTACATCCTTGGCCGTCGGCAAATCCGCGGTGTCCAGCGGCATGGTGTTGGATGTCTCCGGGAATGCGAATGTCTCTGGAACCTTCGGCGCGGGATCGTCCACTCTTTCCGCCCTCGCCATCACCGGCGCAACTACTGCCAATGGAACTTTGACGGTGAAAGGAACTTCCTCCTTGGCGTCCTTCAACAGCACGGGGACAGGCAGTGTTTCCACATCCTTGTCCGTCGGCAAATCTGCGGTGTCCAGCGGCATGGTGTTGGATGTGTCCGGGAACGCGAATGTTTCAGGTACCTTCGGCGCAACAGGCGCAACCACCCTTTCCACCCTCACGATCACGGGCAACGCCACGACGAACGGGACACTGACCGTGAGAGGCGCATCGTCGTTGGCCTCATTCACCAGCAGCAGCACCGGCAGCGTGTTGACGTCCTTGGCCGTGGGCAAAACGTCGGCAAATGGCAGCAACGTGTTGGATGTGTCTGGCAACGCCAATGTGTCGGGGGCGTTGACCGCAGGCAGCATCGTGCTCGGCGGCGGCACGCTCACAACTGGCAACACCACGGTGAACGGAACGCTCGCGGTGACTGGCATGTCCTCCTTGGCCGCGTTCACCAGCAGCAGCACCGGCAGCGTGTTGACCTCGTTGGCCGTCGGCAAATCCGCCGTGACGGTGAGCGGCATGGCATTGGATGTGTCCGGCAATGCCAACGTGTCGGGAACCTTCGGCGCCACGGGCGCAAGTACCCTTTCCACCCTGACGATCACGGGCAACGCCACGACGAATGGGACCCTGACCGTGAGAGGTGCATCGTCCTTGGCGTCGTTCACCAGCAGCAGCACCGGCAGCGTGTTGACCTCGTTGGCCGTCGGCAAATCCGCAGTGACGGTGGGCGGCATGGTGCTGGATGTGTCCGGCAATGCCAACGTGTCGGGCACTTTCGGTGCAGGAACATCGACCTTTTCCGCACTCACCATCACGGGCAATGCCAATGTGAATGGAACGTTGATGGTGACGGGCACATCCTCCTTGGCGGCGTTCAACAGCACGGGAACGGGCAGTGTGTTGACTTCCCTCGCGGTCGGCAAATCCGCGGTGACCGTCGCTGGCATGGTGCTGGATGTGTCGGGCAACGCCAATGTCTCGGGAACCTTCGGCGCGACGGGTGCTGCAACTTTGAGTGCATT